>Ga0164315_10000232_pt1 | contig 36084 bp, 32 predicted proteins | sample GuaBasSedimGuay6_FD_113737 | JGI IMG/M metagenome (GOLD analysis project Ga0164315, IMG submission 113737) | Subseafloor sediment microbial communities from Guaymas Basin, Gulf of California, Mexico - Guay6, Core 4569-2, 0-3 cm | ecosystem: Environmental > Aquatic > Marine > Hydrothermal vents... | reverse complement strand
GTCTGCTCGTTAATAGCAGACCTGACGACCAGATTATCAGGTACGGGCTAACGCTTTGGCCCGCGCTGGACGCGCCAGCATCTTTTCTAACCACGCGGTAGCGGTCGGGAAAGCACTGTTATCAAACTGCTTATAAACATCGACCAGTCCCATCATCGAGGCCACGTTCAGATCGGCCAGGGTAAAACTGTCGCCCACCAGATATTCGCGGCCCTGCAAGTAATCGTCGAGCACCTTCATTGCCAGCGGATAGGCGGCAATCGCCGCTTCAACCTTTGCCGGATCACGTTTATCTTCCGGGTAGACCATTGCGTGACGCAGGTAATCGACCAGCAGGCCTTCCAGTTCGTTGGTCATCCACAACGACCACTGCATCACCTGGGCCTGCTGCATGGGGTCTGACGGCCACAGCGAGCCTGCGCCGTGCTTATTGGCAATATGCCAGTTGATCGCGATGGTCTCCCAGAGGATGTCATCACCATCTTTAAGCGCCGGCACGTGGCCGTTGGGGTTAATCGCCAGAAATTCCGCCGTGCGCGATTCACCGGCATTTTGATTCGTTTTTACGTGCTCAAAAGGTATTTCAAGCTCTTCGAGCAGCCATAGAGTGCGCTGGGCGCGCGACATTACCTGTCCGTAAAGGGTCAACATGGTTTTCCTCCAGAAATCTTACAATTAAAAAGCTAACGATTTAGTTTAAAGCCTACCTGTACAGCACCAAAAAATACAACATCCAGCCTATAACTTTACTAACGTTGCCCAGCAAAACACTGCTTGGCAAGATGCACAACTGTCAATTTAAAAATGCACAGTACGCTAATATAGCCACTCGCTTCAGGGTCTATCCAGTTTCCTTCAAATATTATTCCGTATACAGCAGATGTGGAGACATTAGTGCAGTCAAGATTCCGGTTTACTGGGCCTTATCTATTTATCGGCTTCGCGCTCGGGCTCGCATACTGGTTTTTTGATGCTGCGGTTATGGCATTTATTTTTAATGATGGAAGCTGGACCAAAATGGCCCTGTACCCGGACGCCGACGATTTATATATGCGCTCCTTTGCCTGGGTAATGTTTACCGTCTCCGGTGGTGCAATCAACCTGCTTGTCTCTAAACAGAAATCTATAATCAGCCAGCAGGCAGACCTCACCGACATCCTCGAAAACTCGCTGAATGAGATCTACATTTTCGATGCGACCACACTTAAATTTCTCTTTGTAAACCGAGGTGCTCGAGAAAACCTCGGCTATACCCAGGAGGAATGCCTCAACCTTACTTTGACCGACATCTCATCCGACGGAAACGCTGAAAGATTGGGTCAACTGCTCAAACCTCTGCGCGATGACAACTCACAGAAGAGCACTTTCCCCGGCTTCCAAAAACGTGCGGATGGCTCCTTATATCCGATCGAGATCCACGTCCAAAATACAAGCTATAACAATCAACCCGCGTTCGTCGCCATTATTTTCGATACGACCCAACGTAACGCGATCGAGCAGGAAAAGCAGCAGCTTGAACTCCAAATCCAGCATAGTCAAAAACTTGAAAGCCTCGGTCTACTTGCCGGCGGTATCGCCCACGATTTCAACAACCTGCTGGTCGGCATGTTGGGCAACGCGGATCTGGCGTTAGAACAAACGCCCCCTGCTGCGCAGTCACATAAATACCTGTCTAACATTATCGATGCAGCTCAACAGGCGGCTGGGCTCTGCAATCAGTTGCTAGCTTACTCAGGCAAAGGCCGCTTCGTTGTCCGCCCAGTCAATTTGTCAATGCTCGTTGATGAAATGCAGCAACTGTTACAGGTGACGATTTCTAAAAACATAACGTTTAGACACCGGGTAAATCCAGATTTACCCGCAGTGGAAGCCGACGTGACTCAAATCCAGCAGGTCATCATGAACCTGATCACCAACGCATCTGAAGCCATAGGCGACCAAAGCGGCATTATTACTATCACCACCGGCGTAATAGATTGCGACCGCACTTATCTACAAAAAGCTTTTGCCGAGGAGGAACTTGCGGCAGGACACTACGTATTCCTGGAAATTACCGATAACGGCGAGGGCATGGATGAACCGACCCGCTCACAAATTTTTGATCCATTTTTTACCAGTAAATTCACCGGACGGGGGTTGGGCCTGTCTGCCGTGCTGGGAATTGTTCGCGGCCACAAAGGTGCAATTCAGGTCTATAGCGAGCCGGGTAAGGGAACCAGTTTCAAACTCCTGTTTCCTGAAACCACCCAGCCGGTGGAAGAACTTGGCAAAAAACAGAGCACACACAGCAAGTGGATGGGCAGCGGCAAAGCTCTGGTCGTCGACGATGATCATATGGTCCAGGAAGTCGCACAGCAGTTTCTGCTGGCGAGTGGCTTCGAGGTGCTATTAGCAAGTGATGGACTCGAGGGCGTAGAGCTTTTTCAGCAACATGCAGAAGAACTGTCAGTGGTTCTGCTAGACATGACCATGCCGCGTATGGATGGTGCTGAAGCGTTTCGAGAAATGCGCCAAATCAACGACACCATTCCGGTGATCCTCTCAAGTGGCTATAACGAACAGGAAGCGACGAATCAGTTTGTTGGTCGAGGCCTGGCCGGCTTTATTCAAAAGCCCTACCAGATGGCGGAATTTTTAGCGGCGGTACAGCAGGCGGTGACGAAATAGTGCAACTCTAAAACTGGATAAGGCTGCAGCGACTAGCAACTAGATTTATCGCTCCGTTAACGACCCTTTAAAAGGGCCGGCAACTCCACAGTTACCGACCCGTTTATTTACCTGCACCTCAACTGCGAGGGGCCGGAACAACCCTGCGTTCACTCAGGCGCCGGTAGCCCCGGTACTTTCATGAATTAAAAACCGCTCCGGCGGGAACAGCGGGGTGACTATCGGCCGCTGAAATCGCTCCACCGCCGAAGTAGCCTCGACAAAAGCCAGGATCAGATCAAGCAGGTTCTGCTGCTGGCTGTTCAGCTCTCTGTAGGGCTGATCGTTGAGATAGATGGTCATCTCCTCCAGGCGCAACATAACGGCGTCGTAAAACGCCTGAATATCCTCCATGTTGCTGTTAATACGCGCGGTGTTTCGCCGCGCTTCGGTGGGGTGTAACCATTTCTCGCAGTAAATCTCGTATTCGCTAAACTCGCTGGGCAATAGCTGGCTCATGAGTCTCTCCTTAATTTTTGTTTGGCCTGGCTCAAATCAGCCCTGCTTCACCAGGTTATCGTTGACCCAGTACTGGTGGCGCACCGCAATCTCCATATCGCCCAGGAACTGCTCCTTGATAATTCCGGAATCGAACGCTTTTTGCGACAGCTCCATGGTGCTCATGTCCTCGTAGACGGTGTCACGCAGCACCACCCGGGTGAATTCCTGAACAATGCGCTCGCCGGCGGTCTGCGCCTCTAGCTGATAAATATTCATATTCCAGACGGTTTCGTTAACCGCGTTGGGCCAGAAGTTGTAAGTGAAGTACCAGCCGCCCCCCAGGTCACAGAAAAAGTTGGGGTTGAAGACATTAATATCGAACCACCAGCTCTCGTCATTGCTAGGATTGAGACCGGCATCCCCTGCCAGGTCCACCTCATCATCCGCCGGCTTAGAAAAACCCACCGGACCATATTTGTATGAGATCGCCTCAGACGCAGTCGGGGCAAGATCCGGCTTAAACCAGCAGGAGACGGAACGGTGCGGCCCGTAAAAGCGGACCGAACTCGGCAGTGCCAGTTCAATATCGCCGGCTCCGGGAATAGCGTTACGGTGCAGATAGGTCGCGTGATACGCCTCCTGGAAAGCATCAATACAGACTTTCCAGTTAGCCTTTACAGTGGAGCTGTAGTGGGCGATATGGTTACAGCGGTCGAACGGGAAGCCGTCCATATCAGCGGCCATCGGGCCGAGGAAGTCGATCAGGCTCTGCTCTGGTTCCGGCTGCCAGTGGATAAAGATAAAACCATTCCAGGTATCACAGGCCAGGGCTTTTAACCCAAGCTGAGACTTATCGATACCCGGAAACGACTCAACAGCCGGCACATGCTGGAGCTTGCCATCGAGTCCAAACGCCCAGCCATGGAACTCACACACCAGGGTGCGCTCATTACCGCACTCCTCGGTACCCAGGGCCATCCCCCGGTGAGTACACATATTGTGAAAAGCCCTAATCTGACCGTCGCGGCCCCGAATCACAATTACATTGGTGCCGAGTACTTTTAACTCACGAGTAAAGTAGTCACCCTCGTCGGCAATTTCTTCAGTCCGACCGACCTCCAGCCAGGAACGTTTAAATATTTTCTCCCGCTCCTGCTCGTAGTATTCCGGCGAGGTGACCGATTCAGTCGAAATTGGGCCACTGCCCATGTCCGGTACATCGGTACCCAGGGTCATGTTGTGGTTGGGACTAAAGGCGTAGGACAGGGATTTTTTATCGGGGGCGTTCATGGCAGTCTCCTCAGGGTTAGCGGGCACGCTGACAGCATTGGCCGGATACTAATTCACTCACAGCCGTGCACCGCTGACCTTTTTGCACCAGCCGTAATCTGACAACACTGATTAACATCAACCAAATTGAGTAAACCGGGAGAACGCTTAAGACATAACTCAATGGAAACAGCCAAAAACTCTCGCGATCCCACTCCAATCAGAAATTTGATCACCATTTCCCTTCCGTTCATCGACCTTGGCCCAATGGATCGGCATAATGGCCCGGCTTTAAGAATATTCACGCACTTCATTCAGCCAATACCCAGCAGATAAAAACCTGAGGAGATCCACACCATGTACGAGGGATATCAAAGCCTGAAATTCAACCGCGACGGCGCCATCCTGACCATCCAGCTGAGTAATCCATCCGCTCGAAACGCGGTCAACGCCACCATGCACGACGAGCTTGGGCGCGTATTCAGGGAAACCGCCGACGACGAGCAGACCCGGGTGATCGTACTCACCGGCGATCCCGAGGGCGGCGCCTTCTGCGCCGGCGGCGACATTAAGTGGATTGAGCAAATTAACGGCAAAGGCGAACTTTTCGACAAAGTTCAGCGCGAAGGCATGGATGCGCTGATGGGCATCGTCAACACGCCACAACCGGTCATCGCCATGGTCAACGGCCACGCCATGGGCCTGGGCGCTACCCTGGCGCTCTACTGCGACATCGCCTACATGTCCACCAAGGGCAAAATTGCCGATCCTCACGTCAATATCGGCGTGGTCGCCGGTGACGGCGGTGCGGCCATCTGGCCATTGCTGGTAGGCCCCAACCGGGCAAAAGAATTCCTCATGACTGGCGATGCCATTACCGCCGAAGATGCGGCCACCATGGGGCTCATTAACCACGCGGTATCACCAGAAGAGCTGGAAGAGAAAACCTACGCCATGGCAAAAAAACTCACCTCCGGCGCCCGCTTGGCCATTGAGCTAACCAAACGCTCAGTGAACATCTTCCTCCAGCAGATGACTGCCAGCACGGTCACCGCCTCTCTGGCCCTGGAAGGCACCACCTTCATGACTGCCGATCACCGCGAGGCGGTGCGGGCGTTCCTGAGCAAAGAAAAGCCCGTATTTGGGAAACACCCCGACGGTAACGATAAATAATTCGGTTGATTCAATCCCTATGAGCGACATTCTGTTTGAAACGGCAAATGGCCGGTTAGCGATAACCCTTAACCGGCCAGACGCCCGTAACTCACTCACCGAAAAAATGATGGCGGACATTGGCAGCGCCATCCGCGCTGCCAATAGCGACCCCGAAGTAAGGGTAATAACCCTTACTGGCGTGGGCAAAAGTTTTTGCGCCGGGGGTGACCTGAAAACCCTGATGAAGGGTAAAAACCCGCTGCAGATTCGTCAGCTCATTCACACCGGGATTCGGTCAATGGTGCAGGCCATTCGTACCTCAGACAAACCGGTTATCACCGCTGTCAACGGGTCGATTGCCGGTGCTGGGCTTACCCTGGCACTGGCGGCCGACCTGGTGATCGCCGCTCCATCGGCCAAATTTGTGACTGCGTTTGGCAGAATTGGGGCGATTCCCGATGCCGCTATTCTTTACCTGCTTGCAGAAAACCTGGGCATGCTTCGCGCCAAACAGATGGTGCTACGGGTACAGAGCTTAGACGCGGACGAAACCTTAAACCTGGGTCTTTATAACGAGGTGGTTGAAGCTGATCAGCTCGACAACCGGCTCACTGAACTGGCCACCGAAATTGGCACGGGTCCAACCATGGCCCATGCCCTGGCCAAGCAGGCACTGCACGCCGCCACGCGGCTGTCGTTTGATGCCTACATGGACCTGGAGGCCAGCTCCCAGGCGCTGCTGCACACCGGCTTTGATCACGATGAAGGGGTTGCCTCTTTTGTTGAAAAACGCGCCCCCCGGTTTCGTGGATATTAAGCGGCGCGGCTATTAAGCGACCTGGGTATTAGGCTTCGCAACTGTTAACTAAACTCGATAACAACGGACCTGAATTTGGACACTCTCTATTTTGAAGACTACACCGCCGACTGGCAGATGCAGACCACCCGCCGCACCATCAGCGAGTACGACATCATGCAGTTCGTCACCCTGGTGGGCCTACGCGAGCCGCTGTTTCTCGACATGCAGTACCTGCAGGAAGAGACCCACTATGAGCGCCGACTGGCACCGGGTAGCCTGACCTTCAGCTATGCCGAAGGGCTGGTTATCGGCAGTGGCATGCTCGAAGGCACCGGCATGGCTTACCTGGGTGGCGACAGTAAAATTCTCGGCCCGGTTTATGTGGATGACACCATTCATGTCACCGTTAAACTGCACGACAAGCGTGAGACTTCCAAGCCCGATCGGGGCATCGTCACCACCCACAACCAGGTGTTTAATCAGAACGGTGACATGGTGCTGGAATATTGGCCAAAGCGGATGATTAAACGCCGATGAATAACGCAGGCCATCCCTTGTAAATAAGCTTTCTCGCCAGCTTCACGCCTACAGAACAATAATTACCACCGCATTAGCGGCATCAGGAGTCCACCATGGGTCACTCATTTTCCGAAGCAGATGTCCAACAACTCGGGTACGGCGAAGGCCAACGGCTTTATGGCGACGGTGCCCTGGTTGTCCTCAAAGGCATGCTCGAAGCGGGCATTAGTTACTTCGGCGGCTATCCGGGCGCGCCGACATCCAACCTTATTGATGCAGCCGCCGATTCCTACAAAACCGTATTAAAACCTCGCGGCATCTACATGGAATCATCCGCTAACGAGATGTCCGCCGCCGCCATGTGTACCGCCTCCTGCTACACGCCCATTCGCGGCGCAGTGACCTGGAAAGTGCTCGGTAACGGCGTTGCTACTGACGTGATTGATCACGTCTCGCAGATCGGCGTCGAAGGCGGCACCGTCATCGTCGTCGGTGAAGATTACGGGGTTTCCAGCACCACGGTGGCGCAACGCACCCTGCCCTGGGCAATTAAATCCGGCATTCTGGTCATCGATCCCCGGGCTGATCAACAGTTGTTACTTGAGCTAACTCGGATCAGTTTTGACCTGTCGGAAGCTTCCAATACAGTGGTTGCGCTGCTGCTCAGACCACAACTTTCACACGCCAATGCCGAGGTAAAAGTTGGCGATAACAAGCCGTCTCTGTACAACACCAACGACAAAATCAAATTTAGCGTGGCCGAACCCCACCGCTACCCGTTGCCGCCTAATAGTCAGCGTCAGGAGGTGGAGCGCTACACTGATCGGCTGCCTCGGGCCGAACAGTTCATTATTGACAACAACCTCAACGAGCGTTTTGGCAGTGACAATGGCCGGATAGGCCTGATCACCCACGGCCCTGTATTCAACACCACCATGCGCGTGCTTTCGTTACTGGGGCTCGCTGACGAGCGAGGCGGCCTTGATCCAGCGTTCGACCTGCTGCAGCTTAACGTCATCAACCCGCTCTGCCTCGACCAGATTGCCGATTTCATGGCTGACAAAGAACAAGTCCTGTTAATAGAAGAAGGTCAACCAGACCTGATTGAAAAGCAGATCCGTTCGCTGTTACACGAACGCAAAATCGACACGCCGTTCACCGGCCATGACCTGATTCCAGGTGTCGGTGAATTAATACCCGGCAAGTTGATTGGCCCATTAGCTGAATTTACCGCACAGCATCTGCCGGAAAAAGCCGACGATATTAAAGCCCGCGCTGCTGCAAAAATCGAACGCCAGCAGATGGCCGCGAAACTCTTCTCCAAACCGGTTACCCCGCGGCCACCAACTTTTTGCACCGGTTGCCCAGAGCGCCCAGTATTTTCACAAATGAAAATCAACGAGCTGCTTACTGGCGAGAAGGACTGGCACGCCACCGATGTCGGCTGCTACGGCATGGCCGGTCTGGCGCCGTTTAACATGGCTGACTCCAACATGGGCATGGGCGGCGGCCTGGCAGCAGCGACTGCGTTATCGGCCATGTCCGATCAGCACAACGTCTCGGTAGTCGGTGACGGTACGCTCTGGCATAGCGCCATGAACACCTGTGTGGTTAACGGTCTCTATAACCGACAGGATGCCACCTATGTAGTACTAGACAACAAATGGACCGCCATGACTGGCGCCCACGAAAACCCAAACTCGGGCCCCCAGCTCACCGGCGAAGACGGCGGCGGGGATCTCAATATCGAGCGTACGTTCAAAGCCATGGGCGTGAAACAAATCGTCAAGGCTAATCCTTATAAGTTTAAAGATTTCCGGAAAAAGCTGGAAAAAATTCAGAAACCGAAAGAACCCCAACTACGGGTAATCATTTCCGAGGCCGAGTGTCAGCTGCAGCGTCAACGCACGGTTAAGCCCGAACGGCGCAGGCTTCTCGCCGCCGGCAAGCGGGTCGAGGTCGAGCGTCTCGGCGTCGATAACGATGTCTGCGTTGGCGACCACGCCTGTATGCGGGTTAACGGCTGCCCCTCACTCACTCTGGAAGAGAGCAATAACAAGCTGAAAAGCGCCCCGGTTGCAGCGATTGACACCACCTGTGTGGGCTGCGGGGTGTGCGGTGAAATTGCCCATGCGGCGCGATTGTGCCCCTCTTTTCATAAAGTCACTGTCATCCACAACATGAACTGGTTCGAGAAACAGTGGCTCAAATTCAAATCTCGGCTGATGCCTTTCACCAGCCCAACCCCGGTGGGGCAATAAACATGGCCGAAGAAACCAGAAATCGTAGCATTCGTGTACTGATCGGCACGGTCGGCGGCCAGGGTGGCGGTGTACTCAGTGACTGGCTGGTACGCGGGCTACTTAATGCCGGCTGGCAACCACAGAGTATTGGCCTGCTCGGCCTGTCACAACGCGCCGGCACGGTCATTTATTACATTGAGGCCAATCAAGAGGGCGACACCCCACCGATCCTCTCACCCTTTGCGGTACCCGGCGATGTCGACCTGATTCTCGCCCAGGAATTTCTTGAACTCGGTCGCCTGCTGCAGGGCGGCTTTGCAGCCAAAGATTGCAGCATCATTGCTAACACATACCGCTACCTCGGCACGTTGGAAAAAATGCCTGCTGAGGGCGGTATTTTTTCCAGTGAAGAAATCCGCAACGCAGCTGAAACGCTCAGCGATAACACCTGGTTGTTTCACGCCCAGAACATGGTGACCGAGGCGGGGCTCTCCTATCTAAGTAGCAACGCCATCCTGATGGGCGCAGTGATCGCCTCGCCAGCATTTGGCCTGCCTGCGGAACCCTTTCACCAGGCAATACGTGATGCTGGATCAAACGTTGAAGACAACTTAAAAGCCTTTGACCTGGGCTATCAGATGATGCGCGATGGCACCTTGCCACGCGCCTATTTTAAGAAAGCCGAGGTTAAAGACTGGCAACAGATGACAGACGAACGAGCTGCGAAACTACCTGCGGCCAAAGCCCGTCAGTACAGAGTATTGCTGGAGAAGGCCCAGCAAACCCTGCCCGCCGCCCTGAATCAAACCCTCGCTGAAGCCCTTTATCAGCTGATTGATTTCCAGCATGCTGATTATGCTCAAAGTTATCTGGACCTAATTGCTGAATTTGATAACGACGAGGCAGTTCAGGCCGCTTACGCCCAGCATCTGGCCCTGTGGCTGACTTACGAAGATTCGCCCCGTGTTGCGCAGATTAAAACCAAACCATCGCGGTTTACCGAAATTGCTAAAGAACACGGCCTGAAAGCAGACCAAAAAATGGTCGTGGAAGATTACCTGGCACCTGACCCGCAGCAAATTTACGGCATATTCCCGCCAGCACTGGCGGAGCTGGTTCGCCGTATTGGCAATCGTATCAACCCGAATTTCGAAAAAATTGCGCTGGAAATGAAAATCAAGACCAGCTCACTACATGGCTACTACATCATGCGGTTGGTTGCCTGGAGTCGCCATTTTCGTCTCCACTCCTGGCGCCATCAGCAGGAGCTTAAAGAAATCAGCGTTTGGCAGCAGGCCATTCGCGACTGGCGCGAACAGGCGCCTGAACTGGCCCCGCTTGCAGCTGATGCCGGCAGATTAATTAAAGGTTATGGCCGGGTACGGGATCTCGCCGTTGCTGATTTGAACCTGTTCCTGATCGATGGCTTGCCGTTGCTGAAAGATATTTCCGCAACCGGTGGTGATGCATTGGCTAGTGGCAAGAACGCGCTGGCGACCATAGCCGCCGAAGCAGGCAAAGGCCCTGCCGGATTGACATTTTTGCAGGCGGAGCTGGAATCACTGACTCAGGCACCCGCTGCTTAAGGAACTGCTGATTGCGCACTTTCCAGGTTGAACTGCGTCACTCAGAGCAGTCGGCTGTGCAGTTTGGCTGCCGCTCCGATCAAAGCATTCTGGACGCCGCCTATTGTGCCGGGTATCTGCTGGCTAGCACCTGTCTGCGTGGCGGCTGCGGCGCTTGCCGAGCTAAAGTGATCGTCGGCAAGATCAGTGAACTCGCACCCATGTCAAACACTCATTGCCAGGACCCGGTAAGTGGCAAAATTACCCACCGACTTCTCTGCGTTGCCGCTCCGGCCACCGACGTAATTATAGAAATGGACCGACCCTGGCGGACTCGTAGCAAAAACCCGCTATCTTCGCGGTTACCGGGGCGGTTACCGGGGTAAGATCAACTATTGAAGGATAGAAACCGGTAGTATTTGCCGATTAAGCGCTGGCTAATGAAGCCAGCGGTAGAAAAACAAGTTATCACTGCTATAACTAAATTTTTCAGAAGGAGAAAACCATGGCAATCAGTCGCTTTAGTTACGCTAATTTACGGGTGATGGACCTGCCCAAAGCAGTTAAACATTACACCGAAACCGTCGGCCTGCGACTGGTAGAGTCCGACGACCAGCGCGCCTACTTCCAGGCTGACGAATGCCAGGATCATCACTGCTTGATTGTTAGCCTCAGTGATCGCGCCGGCATTGACCACGTCGGCTTCAAGGTCAATGACCCATCTGATCTGGTCGAGGCTGCCGAAGCCGCCGCCGCCCACGGCCTGGCCGTGCGTGACGTACCGCTTGGGGAAATCGCTGGCCAGGGGCCAGGAGTCATGATCACCCTGCCCTCTGAACACAACATGTTGCTGTTTTATCACGCCGATAAAATTGGCTATGCCGGTGGCATGCACAACCCCACTCCCGGGGTTTCCAAAAACAAAATCGGCGCCAAGGTGACCCACCTGGATCACACGCTGCTCTCCTGCGAGAACGCCCAACCCACTGTTGATTTCCTCACAAAGGTGTTCGACTTCAGCCTCACCGAAAAAGTCGTGGATCCCGGTGGCAATCTGATCGCCGCCTTTTTAACCTGCACCAACACCATGCACGACCTGGCACTGGGGCCAGGTCCAAACGGCACCTTTCACCACATGGCGTTTGGTATGCACAGCCGCGGCGAGGTGCTTGAAGGAGTCGATATTCTTAAAGAAGATGAGGTGCCTACCCTTGAATATGGGGTTAGTCGCCACGGTATTGCCGGGGTAACCACCATTTATTTTCATGACCCTTCAGGTAACCGCAACGAGTTTTATAACGGTGCATACCAGGCCGCCGGCAAACCCGACCTGGTGCCACCGATCGTCTGGGATGTCGAAAACTTTCCCCGTGGGGCTTTCTATTATGAGAATCAGATCCCGGAAACCTTTTTTGACGAAGTAACCTGAATTACGGTCACTGCCAACACCTAGCTACAAATAATTAGAAATCACCCAACAAGCCTGAGGAGAGAGGAGCATGGGGCTCAAACATCGCGGCATTCTGCGCATTGCCTACGTCCGCCTGGGACTCAACGATATCCGTCTGACCCAGTCACTGAATTTTTATCGCGACCGTTTCGGCATGCTCGAAAGCATGCGCGACAGTGAACGCGCCTACCTGCGCTGCTGGCACGAAACTTTTCAATACAACCTGGTACTTGAACAGACCGCCGAGAACCAGCTTATTGAAATCGGATTTCACGTTCGTGATGAAGAGGATCTTGATCACCTCACCAACAAAATTGAAGTCGCTGGTATCCAGGTAGAACAATCCGCCGCGAACGAACCACTCAACGGCATGGGCCGTTCCATTTCCTTCACTATCCCCGGCGGACAGCGCCTGCGTCTGTTTGCCGACATGGCACAGAGCGGCTATGTCACCGGCTTTGAATCTCCTGACTGGGTTACCCCGCGAGAATTACGCGGCACCGCCGCGCCCATGTTTTTAAACCACGTCGGCCTCACCAGCGCAGACCCAGGCGCGACCATCGACTTTCTCTCAGACGTACTGGGTTTTGGTCTGTCGGAAAAAATCGTCAGCGAAGACGGCAAGCGCCTCTCGGGGCTAATGTTTCGCATGTGCCGAGATGTTGGTGGTCAGGAACTGGCCATCTTTCCCGGTGAAGATGGTCACCTGCATCACATTGCCTTCACCAAGGAAGATCCCAACGACATTCTGGTCATTGGCCAGTACCTGCGCGAAGACGGCATCAATATAGATAGTTACGGACCGACCAAACAGTCCTACGGCAATACCTTCTCACTGCACTTTTTCGACAATTTTGGTATTCGCCTCGAACTCTGCTGCGGCGGCCGCAATATCGACGCCCATCCGGAATCTGAGCCAGTAATCTGGGACGAATCGGAGCTTTCCAAAGCGCTCTCTTATTACGACGCAGACGTCAATCCGGGGTTCTTAGATCACTCCCTGTAGCCTTTATCTAAACAACTAGCCAGATCCAGGCCGGCCGACACTTCCAGCAAATACTGACAGGAAACCTTCATGCGGATCGTTATTCAAGGCGCAGGCGCCCTCGGATCAATCTTCGCCGCCCACCTGGTGCGTGCTGGCGAAGAAGTTACCCTGCTGGCCCGGGGCGCACGAGCTGAACAGCTTCGCCGTGAGGGTGTAACCATCACCGGATTACTCGACGCCAACATCAAGGTTCCCATTGAAACAGACCCCGCTACTATCGGGCCGGCAGAGCTGTTCATTACTACCGTAAAAACCTATGACACTGAATCAGCCCTGGCACCGCTCGCCAGCGCTGAATTCGAAAGCGTGCTATCCGTTCAGAATGGCGTGCTTAAAAACACGCAATTAGCGGCCATATTTGGCAACCCTACACTGCTCGGGGCCGCAGCAAATGTGAGTGGTGAAGTACTCGCGAACGGCGACGTGCTATTCACCCAAAATCGCGGACTCTATATTGGTGAACCTGACGGTGGGGTTTCAGAAAGAGTTCAGGCGATCACTGATATTTTCCAGAACTCGGGGATCGAAACAATCGCCGCTGACCAGGTCGGCACCGTAGAGTGGTCGAAATATATTCCCTGGAGTGCAGTGATGGCGTTATCGGTGCTAACTCGCATGGAAACGTGGAAATTCTGCACAGACCCTCATGGCGCTCAGATAGCCGCAGAGATGGTACGCGAAGCCGTTGCCGTCGCAAAAAAAATGAACATTACCGTTGATGATAATGGTCCGTTACCCGCTGCCAGCATTGCTAAAGCCGACGCCATCGGCGCGCAAAAGCTAGTACAGCAAGTCGGTCAGCGCTTTCATGATCAGGCCCCCAATCATCGTATGTCCACGTTACAGGACCTGCTTCACGGCAAACGATTAGAAGTTAACGAAACCCTCGGCCACCTGCTCAACCTGGCTCGAGAGCACAACATCGATACTCCAGCCTCCCGACATGCTTATCAATTAGTTAAAGCCATCGACGCTTTTCAGTAAGGCGGTTTACGCTATTTTTCTGTTTTAAAAAAATACCCTGCGCCAGCCTCAATGAGTGACCGCTACCAAACCAACATTCCTCCAAAAAAATTCACCCCTCGGCGCCAACCTCTACTCCTCATGGACATCCTCAGCATGTCCGATTTATGTTGTCCAAACACGCTTCCCGTCAAACCTGTTTTACGCAAAACAACGTCTCTATTTAGCATGTTTCCGGCAACTAGTTAACCGGGACACAACCCAGCGTCATTCGTTGGATCCTCCAGCAACAAGCCCCAGACACCCCCACCCACTGACACTATCCGAAAAAAACCTCCTCCCCGGCAAATCATCGGCACCAAATAAATTACCCCTCCAGCCAAAACCCCGACCCCACCAATTTGATCCAGTGCCAATAATCACTCAAGACCTAACGGAAATTGCCGAAACAATTTACGTAATTAAATAAACCCGGCAGTTCCTGTCGGTCACAGCTGCCCACTTCCGAAATCTGGCGTTTACGACTCCCCAACAAAAGGAAGTCCTCTTACGCCATTTGCTAGCAAGCACCTTTAACTGCTTAGCAAAAATAAGAACATCTGACGACCGTTACTGAGAGAGGAGCATAAGCGTGAACATTTCAGACCGAAGAAGCGGAACTATCCAAACACTTGCATGGTATCTGTTAACAATCAGCCTGTTAACCGTGGCGACGTTCAGCAAGGCGGCTGAAATCGTTGAAAGAACGATCCTAAACTCGGCATCAATTGATAGCCTGTTAGATGAGACCCTCGACGGCAAGCCCTTAAGGACTTTGATCACTCCTGTTCAGGAACGAATGATCCGCGACTACGGCTTTGAAATGACCTTAATTCATCGCCAGGAAGTGTTTTTCGATGAAAGCCTTATCGAACTGACCGAGCGCTATGCGGACGAAGTCAAATTAACTGAAAACAACCGCATCGAGGGCTATGTGGCGGGCATGCCGTTCAAGGAGATCAACATAGACGACCCCCGAGCCGCCGTAAAACTCGCGTACAACTTTCTACGCGCGCCATGGATGGGGCAAAACGTCGATTACGACCCGATGTATTTTCTGATTATTGACGGCAAAAAAGGCTTACAAAGGCAACAGGGATGGCGATTTCAACGCTACATGCTTGAGGGGCAGAAACAGAACCCACATAAAGAAGACTCCCAACTCTCTAAATATCAGTCTCTCTTCGCTCAATACCCACAGGACATCCGCGGTCTGGGCGTACTGACCGTCAACTATCAAAACAATCGTTTGCCCGACGTATACGCTTACGTTAAGCAACTACGCCGTGTACGTCGACTATCCAGCGGTGCCTGGGCTGACCCGGTAGCAAGTAGTGATTTTTTAACCGATGAATTATTCGGTTTAGACAGTCAACCGAACTGGTATGAAAAATGGGAACTGTTGGAAAAGCGCTGGATGTTGACCACCGTCCACGGCGAGTCTTTTGGTCTGGACGAGTATGAAGATAACCCCGAGTTGCGATACCCAAAAATCAAGTTAAACCAGCCTCCCCATTGGAATTTTGAAGAGGTCTATGAGCCCCGTGAGGTCTGGGTAGTTAAGACCACCATGAACGAAAAACATACCTATGCAACCCGGCATTACTATTTTGACGCTCACCTTTACACGCCCATGCTGCCGTGGCAGGAAGCCTACAACGAAAAGGGCGAACTCGAAAAAGTAATGGTAATTGGCTATCAGAGCGTTCCATGGGAAGACGGGGTGTCTGGTGTGGGCGCGGGTATCGTCTCCGCGATAGATATAAAAAAGATGCACGCCACCGTTCTTTACAACGCCCCACTCGACCAATACCGAATAAACAACCCCTACGCGGTGGCTAAAGAGTTCGCGCCCCAGTCGCTCTCAAGACGATTCAAATAAACCTGTTAACCGACTTTGAGCGGATTGGAGACCAAGTAGTGAACGTAAAAAAAATACTTCTGACGCTGTTAACTATAACGGCACTGTTAGCGCTAGTTGCCGGCGTAAATACAGTTTTCTATCAGTACATCACCACCTCGTCTCAGTCGCTTGAAAACGATGCAGTAACTGTCAACCTGGCGTCGCATCAAAGTACCCTGGTGCAACAAATCGCAAAGACCCTCTATCAACTCGAAGACCAGCACAAACGCAACCGCAGCACCGCATCGCTCCTCGCAGAATTAAAAAAATCATCTGAAACGATTGAGCAAACTTTAACGGGTTTATCACAAGGCGGCACCGTTACCGCCCTCGATGGCTCGGTATTTACGTTATCTAAAGCACCGACGGCGAACACCGCACGACTCGTAGAGCAGGCACGTCGAATATGGGATCCTTACGCAAAGGAAATCAACAAGCTATTGCAAATCGGTGACGATGCGACAGAGCGGGATATTGGACGTTTGTTACGCAGTGCCCGCGGCAAAACCAACCCCCTTACCGCCATCACTACAAAAACATCAGTAGAACTTGAAGTCTGGGCAAAGACAAAGGCCGATGGGCAACAGAACATCATCATTTATACAGCCGTTGCCATCGTCAATGTCTTAATGATTGTTATTTTCCTCACCTATATCACTATTCGCCGAGGAAAAGAGTTATCTAAGACCGCCGCTAACTTAGCCGAATCAAAAAACCAGACTGATTTAATACTGAATACTATCGACGAGGGCCTAATACTCATTGATCAGGACTTTGCTATCGGACCCGTACAGTCAAAAGAAACGAATTTATTACTACGTACCGACCAGATTGATGGAAAAAGCTTACTAGATATATTAAAACCGCAGATACCTGACGCCCAATTTAAAACTGCGCGGGAATATATTAATTTAATGTTCAAAAAGCGCGTTAAGGAAAAACTTATTCGCGAATTAAACCCGCTGAAAGAGGTAGAGCTAAATTTTCATAACCATGATGGCACCTTCGATACGCTCTACTATAGCTTTAATTTCAACCGCATCGTAGAGAATGGCGAAGTTGTCCAGCTACTGACAACCATCTCTGACATTACCAAATCAGTATTACTTGCCAAACAGTTAAAACAATTTGAGGCAGACGCTGCCGAACAGGTCAATCTCGTTTTTAACATCATTCACGTCGCACCACGCGAGCTTGATGGTTTTATTAACAGAATGAAAGGATCACTTGATGAAATCAATGAAGCACTCAAAAAAGACCGCGGGGTCGGCAGCCACCAGGAAACGCTGGACGAAATATTTCGGATCACACATCTAATTAAAGGGGAAGCCGGGGTGCTCGGTCTTGACCTTTTTGAATCGAAATTTCACCAATTCGAGACAGTAATCGTTGATCTCAAACAACTTAATAACCTGACTGGTAATGATTTCCTCAGACTTGCAGTTACGCTTGAGGGACTATTCGACACTGTAGATGAGGTCAAATTACTCATCGCTCGTCTCACAGCTATCCAGGATCAGTTTGACAGTGACGAAACCATTTTACCCACACCCTCGGCCACCACTGTCGATCCAATCAGAGAGGCAGTTGAGCGGATCGGCAAACGGATCAGTGATCGACAGAACAAACCAATCGTCTTTAACTGGGAAAGTTTCAATCCAGCTGACATTCCCGACAGGCAACGAGACAAACTCAAGAACATTGTGATCCAGTTAGTTCGTAATGCCATCACCCATGGGGTCGAGACTAAAGACCAGCGGGAAAAAATCGGAAAACCTCCCGTGGCGACTATCACTATAAAAACCTCACTGGATTCAAAAGAAAAACTTCACCTGGTCGTCCAGGATGACGGACAAGGCTTACAAATAGAAAAAATAAAGGAACGCGCGATGATCAGTGGGAAATGGGATTCAGAAGATATAAAAAATTGGACTGATCAAAAAGCTGTCTCTGCCCTGTTTACTAGCGGTTTCTCTACTGCATCGAAAATAGACGAAGACGCAGGTCGGGGGATTGGTATGAACCTAATTAAAGCAGAAGTATCCAATATAAATGGGAAAATCAAAATATCCTCGGCGAAAAATAGATATTGTCGATTCAAGGTAATTGCGCCTGCTGCGTAAAAATCAAATCACAAAGCCACTTGATGATTGGCTATTTTTCAGCCAATTAGGATAACAATCTGAAATAAAAACCCTATGGGGAACACAAACAATCACTCCTTCAGGAATAACAAATAATGACCCATAGATTGATGATAGTAGATGATTCAAACGTGGTCAGAAGGTCCATTGAACGCGCTGTTCACCTGGATAACCTGGAAATCGTCGGCGTCGCAGCGAACGGTGTTGAAGCCGTTGAGTTATTCAAAACCAGTTCTCCCGACCTGGTAACGATGGATATCACCATGCCTGAGATGGACGGCGTGACCTGTGTCAAAGAGCTATGCCGACTCAACCCGGACGTCCATATACTGGTTATTTCAGCGCTAGCTGATAAAGCCACCGCGATCGAGGCACTGGCCAACGGTGCTCAGGGATTTTTAAGTAAGCCTTTCAATCAAAGAGAACTTAATGACGCGTTCCTGGAGTTGCTTGAGGATGAGTGAACACGATATTGCCAATAGTGAAACCCATGACCTGCAGGCTTTTATAGACGGGACGGCCCATTACTTTAGCCACGTTACTGGTCACAACGCGATCGTTGGAACTCCCTATCTCCGCACCGATGAAAACCTTACCCTTGGCTATACCGGTATGATCGGCGTATCCGGCACCCGTAAAGGATTTGTCTACTTCACTAGCACTCGGGAAATGCTCGAGAACATTCTTGACGCGATAGGTGAAACTGACTTTTGTGACGAACATATTGTTGATATCATCGGAGAAATTGCTAATACCATCTCTGGAAACGTTCGTTCACAGTACGGTAAGGATTTTATGATTTCAGTCCCAGCCGTGATATCCGGCGGAAGCCATAAAGTTAACTACCCTGGGAATACTGCAACCTACATCATTCCAATCACATGGAAACAGTACCAACCCAGGCTAATGATTAGTCTTGAATAATTTTAAATACATGCGTAATCACCATAAAAACTCATCTCTTAATTCATAGAATCCAGAAACATAATGAAATAATGAAAAAGCTTTTTAACCTGATCCCCTAATGAATACCCCGTCGAAATTACTAGAAATACAACAGAAGATAATTGGTCTTGAACTTAATAAAATACGCCGCTCAGCAGCAGAAACTGCGTGCCGGCTGCAATTAGAAGATGATCATTTTTTTATTATCTTACCACCGGGAGATACAGCTTACGCGAACTGTGATATCACATCACTAATTATTGCATTAACAAACATCCCAGCTGATACCAAGTTTAATTATTGGGAATTAACCCCACGTGAAACCTCTTTATCACTCGAAGAGACTAGACAGGGTCAAAAAATCATCCTGGAATCACTAGAGTGGAAAATTACCGAATTTTACTCAGCTGGGAAGCCACCAACAGGCATCGATTTATACGCAGACAAAGTTTCCCTTAATCACTGGCCCAATTTTACTGGGCAGTCCCATAGCAGAGACGATTCACGTATTGCTGCACTCTGGATCACCCGTCCCACATCAGTGGTTTCGACGGCCACTACACTGCAAATAGACATCAAAAAGATAAATGACTTCTTCGCATGTTCGATGGCAGCCGGACTGATATCACTTAATCCTTCAGAAACCGAAAACCTGCAATATAGCACCAACCCAATCGAGGAAAACAGGCCAAGAAACCGGTTACCCAAGCGACTAGCTTCGGTATTTAGAGACAAACATTAGCTTTAAATAAATGTCTAAATCCGCTCACAGCCATTTTGCACTCGATTCCGGGAAAATCATTAACGGTTATAAAATCGATAAACTTCTCGGCATTGGCAATTTTGGCATTATCTACAAAGCCGAAGATATACTCCTCAATATGCCGGTAGCGATAAAAGAGTATTTCCCCACTAGCATTGCTAGACGAAGCGATGCAGGCGAAGTAGTGTGCATTATCAGTAATAATGAGCAAGAATTCGAAGAAGGTAAAGGCCGTTTCGTTATAGAGGCACAAATTGCAGCAAAGTTTAATCATATAAATATAGTCAATATACTGCGTTACTTTCATGAGAACAGTACCGCCTATCTGGTCATGCGGTATGAACCCGGCGAAGAACTCAGCACACTGATTGAGAAAGAGCAGTTCCCATCAATTAGTGAAAACATTCTATTACCCATTTTCACTTCGGTTCTAACCGGATTGAAAACACTTCACGATGCCGGCTGTGTGCACCGAGATATCAAGCCCTCTAATATATTAATTCGGGAAACGGGTGAACCGCTGTTGCTGGATTTTGGGGGCGCGCAGGCCAACGATGTATCTGGGGCAAGTGAGGTCAAAGTGGTCACACCCTACTACGCCCCCATTGAACAATACGACAGCACGCTTGAGTCATTCCGACCGTCATTAGACATCTATGCTCTTGGCGCCACTCTCTACCGATGCATAAGAGGTAAGCCACCCTGCCGGTCGATGCTCAGGCAAGCAGCTTTTGACGCCGGTGATAAGGACCCTTATCAACCGCTGGTTCCGCAATTGCCCGATGGTTACCCTGCAGAGCTGCTGCAGTTGATAGACCAGATGCTTGAGTTACATCATTCTAACCGACCTCAAACCGTCGATGAAGTGCTCCACAAGCTTGTTGAATTCAGTAAAGAACAATCGGAAAAATTCTACTCCGGTGCCCCTGTGTTGCAGGAAGCCTTATCCATCATCAGTGTTGATCAAGCTGTTAGCGGTTCGTTTGTCGAAGGTCTCTCAAAAATCGCGTGCTTGTCGTACAGCTCGTCCTCAGACCCAACCGACCCGCCACAATTTACAATCAATTACCCAGGAACGGTCCCCAGGCACTGGCAAGCAGCTATTTTTACCCGACCGTTTAGCAACCCCCAGTTACTACTCGACGGATCGATCACAGAAGGATCAATAATATGGTTGCTAGAGGCAGACAAAATCGATTTATCCCAAACGCTATCCGACTTCTTTAAACAATTCCAAAAGCTACCGCAGACCGGCCTCAATTTGCTCATTGGCATCATCAGCACGTCACAAGCAGCAAACTGGTCACTGGCGACACTTCGACAAATCCTGCCGCCAAACAATTCTAAAAATACGGTAGCATTGATGGAGCTACGCCCCGACGATTCAGAACACGCCCAGGCATTTATGAATTCACTGATAGCGCTGCGTGAAGCTAAATTACGACTCGATAGATAAGGTAGCGTCTTCACCTTCTCCCAACACCAGCCTTCGTTGGGCGCGAGGGGACGGCATTGCTCCCAACAGAAATCAGCACTCTTAAAGCACCGAAGGCCTATTCTCATTAAGGCACCTACCGACTGCCTCCTCCATCGACGCGACAGCAGAACCTAATACCACTTCGGTTCTTCCCCATCAAGAGCTCATAACCAAGCTTTCTTCCCTGATCACCCCAGGTAGATTGCTCCTGCGCTGACTCCAGTATTCCCACTGGTTGATTAATTTTCAGGCGAAAGCAGTTAGAAACCTTGTTATAAAGAAGCAGCGAATACTTTTCTTTCGGCCAGAAATAACAAAGGAAAAAGCAGATGAATTGGGAAGCAACTGGAGCAATAGCCGATATCGTCGGCGCAACGGCGGTATTAGCGACGCTGATTTATCTGGCCCTGCAAATTCGCCAGAACTCACGGTCGATAAACCAGCAAAACGACATGGCGAAAGCACAAACCATTCAGGCAAGAGCAGATTCCGTCACGCAATTGATGCTAACAGTGAAGAGATGGTCGCTGTATTTGCCAAGGTCATGGCAGACAAACAGAGAATGCCGACTGACCTGGATCCTGTCGAACGAACCAGAGCGAAGTTATTTTTAACGACGCTCAGATCCAACTTTGAGAATACTTTTCTTCAGCATCAGCAAGGGTTTTTGCCTGACGATTTTTACCAGGAGGTTGCCGTGAAGCTCTTTTCAACCTACGGACAAGCGCTTATAAATTTTAATCTACCGCTTACAAAAGGCTCTCGTGCTGAATTAACACGTATTCTGGCTGAGCCAAAGCAATCGACTGACGACTAAACAGCCTGACGAGTGGCATCAGCAGAGGCCACTCGTCAGGTGTTACCAAACGTTATCAGTGAGTCAGCAAAAAAGTACTCACTGCGCCAGCGAAGTCCTCTGGGTATTCGATCATTGCCCAGTGACCACAATGCGGCACGATATAACCCCATGAGTTGTCAATCAGTTCCAGAAACCGGTGGGCGCTAGTGAGCGGCACCACCTGATCATCCTTGCCATTGACCACCAGGGTTTTCTGGGTGACCCGGGCGATAAAATCTTCTTCGTAGAAAAGCCCGCCCTGACTTTTGACCCACTGCATGGTGGCACCATAAGAGATTTTGTTAGTCGGATCGATCGAATTGGTGTGGCGATAATCGATCATCTCCTGGGTAATCTCAAAGCTGTCATTGGTGAGCACGTCAATCAGTTTGATCATGCCTTCTTTGGTGTAGTCATAACCCAGCACCGGTTTCAGAGCGTCGGTAATTTCGGTATTGAGGCCAGCGCTGCCCATCAGTATCAACTTATCGCACAGTTCAGGGTACTCAATAGCAACACCCATGGCCGTGGCACCGCCCATGGAGTTACCCACCAGGTTGGCTTTCTCAAAGCCCATGGCCTTGATAAAACCGGCGACGTGATCGTAGCGGACTTTTTGGGAATAATCACAATCGGCAGGATCGGGGCTGTCGGTTAAACCAAAGCCGAGCATATCAATAGCAATGGTGCGGAAATTCTTAGAGAACAGCGGCATACAGGTAAACCAGTTACCGTAACCATTGGCCCCGGCACCGCCGCCATGAATCAGGATCAGCGGCTCGCCTTCGCCGGCCTCGATGTAGCAGGTTTTTACGCCGCCAACATCTATAAACTTCTTTTCGTATTTAGCTTCGTTAATTGCATTCATGCGTTACTTGCTCCTGAGCTTAGTAATAATAATTTTAGGGTAGCGAATAATATCTGGGGCTGGATTTCGCCATACCGTGCGGCCAGTGACAAACTGCTGATCACTACCCGCAATGTCTGTTCGACACCCCCGCTAAAAATCTATTCCGAACGTTTAACCTCTCGGGCGGCGCCGGTACGCGGTGCTCGTTGAATCCCCCGGCCATGTTCACTGGCAAGCTTACGCCAGGCAACCAGGTTGTGATCAGCCTCAAAAAGCTGCTCTTTTAGCCAGCCCGAGTCATCATCATAAAACTCCTGGGATGCTTCGCGCGCCCAGACGTCATCATCGTTAAATCCGCGCAGGGCTAAGGGTTCGTGGTGGGATTTAAACTCCTGTTTATAACGCTCGACCTGCTCTGGCTTGGTAACGCCTTCCTTACTGAGCACCTGAAAATACATATGCCGACGCTCGTCTATTGGCACATAAAACTCTATCTGAGTAATGTCCACTTCAGGGTGGTTTTCTACGGTGAGAATGCCCGGCAACCACAGCGATATGCGAAAAATAGTCTGATGCTTCCCCTCTGGCCGCACGCTACGCAGCGCGGGCTTGCCATGAATGCTGGCCTCAAACACCGGCTGGTAATTGCCCATTAGCGGGTCCACCACACCTTTGGGTGCGTCATCGCTGTCTCGAATATCCAGTTGCAGGCCATCCTCCGTGGCAAAACCAAGTGGAATCGGTGCATCGCGAGCGGTTAGGTAGTCCGAGTCTTTATGGATGAATATATGCGTGGTGTCGAAGCCATTTTCGGCTCCCAGTCGCCAGTTGGAACCAATTTCGCGACGAATACCCAACGCGTAGCGATCCTCATCAAGAAAGCCTGGTGGCAGATCAAGCGCCAGTGCTGGTGGTTCATCGCCCTCGGCGACATCTCCGAGGAATACGAAGATCAGCCCTTTGGCCTCTTCCACCGGATAAGTTTGTAGCGCCCGGTTACCAATAATCTTGCTATTCGGGTCGGTCATAATGTCGCAGACCTTGCCGTCCTTAAAGTTATAGGTCCAGCCGTGATACCAGCAGGTGATGGTGCTTTTGCTGTAACACTCTAACTTTTCAGACAGCGGCACACCCCGGTGCAAGCAGGTGTTGGCCATACAATAGACCTTTCCATCAATCCGGTTAAGCAGCAGCTTCTCGCCACCAAGCTGGAACGACTCTGGCTGGCCCTCCTGTAGTTCTTCGCCAAAACGCACTGGATACCAGTGGTTGCGAAACCCCAGTTTGGCCTCGATATAACCACCCCAGCTCTTTAACTGCGCCACTACCGCAGGATCTACGATGGGATTTTTAACATCCGTCAAATCATTCAACAATCACACTCCAGAAAATCCGGTCCGTATTCCTCGTCGCCGAGCGGCAAAGGATCTACAGGTGGTAAAGATCCAATGTTGTCTGTACCTGATCATTAATCAGCACGCTACGACGCCGGGCAATACGCCATTGGCCCTGCTCCAGCCGCAGGGTGTAGTAACTGCGGCCGGCGGTCTCGGTTAGCTCTTTAAATCGATAAGCAGAAACCTGCCAGTGGCTGCGTAATGTCGCTTCGTTGCCACTGAACGACTCCAACGCAACCGTGCCGACCAGATGGCTGGTACGCGGCAGCGGGATAGCCGCCGGTGCGGTGCCACTGGTGAACCGCCACAGGCGATCCTCAATCATGGCTTTGTCATCCATATAAACCAACGACACATCGCGCTCTGGATCTTCCGCCAGTTCATGCTCGCCATTCCAGGCCTGCACCCAGTAGATGCAATCATCGCTAAACAGGCTGAGCCAGTCGTCCCAGCGCTGTTCGTCCAGTGCGGCTGCCTCTTCATGCAGTACCCCGGTTAACGCCTGCCAGGTCAAAAAATCAATCTGCTCAGCCATATCAGCTCCTTCCCTGGGTAAGAAGTTCGAGCCAACGGTCATATTGGGTCATGGTGCAGCCCTCGTAGCCAATCACGCCACTATTGGCCAGTTCAATACCGACCGACCTGGCCACATCGTTGGTACCCTCGTGGCGGGTATGTAACCCAAACGACAGATAGCTATCGGTCAGGTTGCGACCTTCCGCCCCACTCTGACACTCCTCAAATTCAGCGTTATCATCCGGGGTACCCATACCGCTGCCGGCAAAAAACTCCTCAAACTGGCGCAACCGTTTAATACGTTCGTCCCGGGGTTCGCCCACCGGAGCAATACAGTAAAAAGTGATTTCGGTACGATCCACCGACAGGGGGCGAAAGGTACGAATCAGGGTCGCCATCTGATCGAGCAGATGCAGATTGGGATAAACCGACAGGTTCCTGAACACGCTGGTCATCCAGCGAGCTCGTTCTTCACCGTAGGCTTCGGTAAGCTCCGGCAGGCGCTTATAAATCGGCCGGTTTTCTGGATTGGGAAAGTTAAACCAGATACCGGTATGGCCATTACCAAAGACCCACTGACCACCTTCTTTTTCATGCATTTTGTCGATCTGCATGGTCTGTATCGCATCGGTGCGTTTGAGTTTGCGCCCGGCCACACCCAATAAGGACGCGTGGGCATAATCTGGATGCAGCCCATCACCGCCGCCATTTTCCAGCATTAGTTTCCAGTTGCCGTTATAGACGCTGCTGGAGTAACCCTTGAGCACCTCAAACCCTTCAGGGGCCTGATCTACCAGCATGTCGATATAGGGGGCGCCACCCAGCAGGTGATCGACCAGTTCCGGCACCTCATCACTGAGGCTGGCGAAGATAAACCCCCGATAGCTTTCAACTCTTGGAACCCTTTTGAGGCCAACTTCATTAACGTGGTCAAGGGGCTGCGGATAGCCGTCTTCTTCGCGCTGAATCCATTGGGCCTCACCACTGCTGGCAAAGGTCCAGCCGTGATAAGTACAGACAAAGTTTTTGCGATTACCGTGTTCGGTACGGCAAAGGCGGGCACCTCGGTGGGGGCAGGAGTTGATAAAGCCATTGATTTGGCCGTCCATATCCCGGTTAATAATCACCGGCTGACGGCCCATGGTAATAGTCAGAAAATCGCCGTTTTCGGGTATTTGACTCTCATGGGCAACATAGACCCATGACCCCTCAAAAATGTGCTCTAGTTCCAGCTGGTAGAGCACCGGGTCGGTATAAACACGTCGGTTTACCCGGTAAACCCCCTCGTCTGGACGACGATCAAACAACCCGGCAAGATCACTATCTTGCCAGGTCATCAACTCCTGCGGTGCATTCATAAGCCTCTCCTGTTAGCAGCAATCAAACTTTAGCGCTTGCGATCCCGAACCCGGGTCTGGATACCGTGATTGGTTTCGCTGGCCAACTTACGCCAAGCAATAATGCAGGCATCAGACTCAAAAAGGGTCTCATCGAGCCAGCCGTAGTCGTCGTCATAAAAATCCTGGGTGGCTTCCCGGGCCCAGATATCATCGTCATTAAAACCGTGGGCGTACATGTCCTTCCAGACCGCATCATATTCACGGCCAAAAGACTCATCGCCCTGCTCACCAGGCACGACCTTGGTCGCACAATGAACGTACCAGTGACTTTTTTCATCTCGCGGCACATACCATTCAAAATGGATCATTTCCGGATCGGGGAAAGGGTCCACCTTGAGCGCACCGGGCATCCATAAAGAAATTTCTCCGGCAATGCGTTTGTCACCACCGTAAATCGCTTTGAGCACCACCTCACCGTCAATCTTGCCCTCAAAATGAGGCACGCCGTGATCCGCCAGGCGATCATAAACTCCCTGCTGTCCCGCATCGGTTTCGACCCGATCCCAGAGGTCGTTCATTTTGCCAGGCGGTGGGGCAAAGCCCAGCGGCAACATAGTCTCGTTGCCGATAATCAATTTTGAGTCTTTATGGATGAAAATATGGGTGGTGTCAAAACCGTTTTCAGCACCCAGACGCCAGTCAGAATTTACCTGGCGACGAAACGGACGCACCCGGCGATCCGCTTCAAGAAAACCGGGAGGCACATCCCGTTCCAGCGCCGGCGGCTGCTCGCCTTCGTCAAGGTCACCTAGATAAATGAACAACAGTCCTTTGGCTTCTTCAACCTGGTAGGTTTGCAAGGCCCGGTTACCGATCATTTTACTGTTCGGATCAGTAAGAATATCGCAGAGCTTGCCGTCCTTGAAATCATAGGTCCAGCCGTGATACCAGCAGGTGATCGTATCCTTGCTGTAACACTCGACCTTTTCAGATAGCGGCACGCCACGGTGCAGGCAGGTATCAGACATGCAATAAACCTTGCCGTCGATACGGTTGAGCAGCAGTTTTTCGCCGGCCAATAAAAACGGCACAGGCTTGCCCTCTTCAACTTCTTCGCTGTTAAGGCTCGGATACCAACAGTTGCGAAAGCCAAGCTTGGCCTCAACGTAACCTTTCCAGGTTTTTATCTGGGCAACAACGTCAGGATCTACCAGAGGCGCATCTACTTTTGTTGGATCATTCATTCATCCTTCTCCTTAATTTTGACTAGTTTTACCACTTAGTTTTTAGCGTGAAACCCAGAGAGTTTCTTTCATAAAAAACGACTCTGCAGACAATCAGGCAGCATCCTATCAATCGATTGATTGACAAACAAGGCACTTGCGTTGATTTCACCCATTTTGAAGCAACGAACTTACTTCAAATCAGAAAAGTAAGATTATCAAAAGGCTGATCTCGCTCGATAAGCCGAACTGTTTTGTTAGCAATCAAAAAACTTTCCCCAACCAACCGCAAGCGGTAACGACACACCCCCGAGAGCTGATTCCGATCATCGCCGCGCTGCAAAGTCATTATCAACCGGCATTCCACCTCAATCTCGTCGCCTTCCTGGGCAACGAGCATCACATTGCCGACAATTCGGCAGGTTTGTGTCGGCGGCTGTGCCGGCCAAAAGCGGCTACTTTTCATACGAATCAAGCGTTCTTTCAGGCGCTGTTGATTGTCGTATATAAGCGCAACGCTATCATTCGGCGACTGCTCATCCCCGGCTGGCACCCAATAAATAGCATCTTCGGTAAACAGATCCACCCATTCCGGGTAACGTCGCTCATCCAGTAATTTGGCTTCCTGATAGAGAAACTCTTCAACCTGCTGTTTAGTCATGCTGTTCATGTTCGCTCCTGTGCGCTAATGAGCTCACGCCAGCGCCGCCATATACCCCGGTGGGCGGTTTCGTCAGATACGTGCGACGACCGAACCGGCCCTTCCTGTTGCTCCCGGTGAGAACCCCGGTCGTAGAGCAGCCATTGCATTGACGGCGACCGACTCAGACCGTGCCATTGGCGTTTAAACATTTCAATATCGTCCGGCGCACCGAAACTTGCCGGCCCATAAAAATCTTCATGGGCCCGCACGCGGGCTACATTAATCTCGTCCGCCACATTCTCTAGCAGCGCCGGGTAGGCGAACACTTCAGTATGGTCAAATGTCACCGGATGGATGACGCGTACCTGATTATTAATCAGCACCAGATTTGGATAGACCAGCAGATTAAAGCCATCACCGCCGTTGACCCGAATCACCTCTTCGGCGTACTCCTGATCGGTAAGGTTTGCACGGACCCCGGCGTGCCAGTCGAGTTCAGACTTTGGCTTGTCGGCACCCAAAATAGCTTTGCGATCGAAATCCCGAAAATCGATCAGCGAGTGACCATTACCCAATGCCACACTCTTTGCCGGGGAGTCCCCGGAAACAATGAAGGCCATACTTTTGCCAATCCGGTCCATCAATACATCTTCAAAAAAACTGTGATGGGTGATGGCCGGGTGGTAGCCGTCCATCGAATTTTCCACCTGCTGCTTCCAGTTACCGGTGTACTGATAACGGGTCACGCCGGACGACAGATCCACCGAGCCTGAGGGGGACAGGTCGGCAAACATATCGATAAATTGGGCCGCCTCGCCGAGGTGGTCTACCAGAGGGGGAACATCTACATTAAAGCTTGCAAAAACAAACCCCCGATAGCTCTCTACCTGAGGTGTTTTTATTAAACCAAAGTCATCCGTCGAGAATTGCGGCGGCTGCCCCGCTACCTCGGGCACGTTAACCAGGCTGCCGGTGCCATCGAACACCCAGCCGTGATAGGCGCAGACAAAAAATTTCGAATTACCCTTATCCTGATGACACAAGGTCACCCCGCGATGGCGACAGGCATTGACCATGACATGCAACTGGCCTTTCTGGTCGCGACTCAAAATCACCGGCTCGGTGCCAATCGTAGTGGTTTTAAAGTCACCCGGATTGCGGATTTCACTCTCGTGACCCACATAAACCCAGGTGCGATGGTAGATCTGCTCCATCTCTATATCGAACACCGCCGGGTCCACAAACAGGTCACGGTGCACCCGATCTGCTTTGACCAGCGCGGGCAAGTCCGTTGCCTTATATCGCTCTCGATTTATCAATTAAATCTCCATAGTTTCACAATAGAAACAAACCTTGGCCGATGTTGTTAGCCGGCTGGCAGTCGACTTCCCTGGCTGTCACTGCCCGGCAGCCCAAACACCCGGATCGGTGCAAAATAGTCAAAATCAAAATTAGTCGGCTGACCGGCCGACAACCCAGGTACCGGCAACAATCTCACGGTCAGGGGTTTATCCAACGCCAGCGCCAACTGGGCGGTATCACGCATCAACCCTTCAATTTTCTGCCTCGGCAAATCACCGCTCACCGGAATCACATCCAGGCCGGTGGCGCCTACCGCAGCACAGGCAAACAGAGTTGCCGTATCGTAGCGCTGCTGCTCGGCGCGTTGCGCCAGCACCGCGTCTTCCAGCGGCAGTAACATTACCCCGCAGTAGCCCGCGCGATTAAAATCCGCCGCATCCAGACTCTGTTTAATCAGCGCCACCGCCGCCACCGTGCCCGGCCCGCCAAAGGGCTCGCCGCTGAGTAGTTCCACCGCCTGCCCGAGCGATCGGGGCAGACTCGGATAAGGCGACGGGGTCATATCAATACCGCGATAATCCAGACCAGTGGCCTCAGCGGCAACTGTTGCAAGTGCATCCAACTCACCACCGAGTTGATTGAAACATTTGGTCAGCGCTGGCCCGGCGGCCCAACGCTGCTCACCGGCATCAAGCTCGGTCAACAATTCAACCAATCGGTCGGCGGATTCAATGGCAATAGAGAAGGCGGCGGGGCTTTCACCATCGTGCCAGGCCGCAGGAAAAAACGGGCTAAAGGGCGGCATATTGGCCACCATGCAGTAGCGTAAATTACCAAAGCCATCGGGCTTCATCGGCGCGTTGTCAATCACCACCTGGGCGGCCGCTGGCAGCAACTGGCTTTTAAATCCACGGCCCTTATCCGCAAGCTGGACCGATGAAAACACCCAGTCGGTGGCACCGATTACCGACGGCAACCCGGCTAAAAGCTGCTCAATAAGTGGCTCATCCCCGGCAGCATTGCCAGCACCCAGGGTACCCAAAGCCAGATGTTTAAATCCGGCCTGACCTGCTGCCTGCTCATAATCAGCGGCAAATTTGCCTAACTCCGACGGCGTCGCTCCGTTTGGCAATAGCTGGTCTAAAGGCTGGGTAGCCAGCCGCAGGCTTTGTATCTCAAAGCCTGCAGCCGTAAACTGCTGCTCTACCAGCGCCGCCTGCTGGCCCAACGGGCGCAACTGTTTCAACATTTCGTTGGCCGTGGCGTGGGCTGGCAGCCTGGTAAAAAATGTAATCGCGCGAATTTCCATACCCAGAACCTTTTTTCAGGAGCCGTGAGAAATGTTTGCCGCTAGCCGGCAAACATTCAATTAAATTGCCGGCGCAGACAACGGCTGATGACCCCAGTCACTGAGTTGGGAGTAGCGCACGACTTCCCAGTTGTCGTCGTCGATGACGATGCCGCCCCAGCCATATTCACAGAAAAAACCGGAAGGCGTTTGCACATAAAAAGAGGTCATTCGATCGTTCGGATGATGTCCCATGCCCGCGCGCACCGGCAGGTTCGCAGCCATACTGCGATCCAGGGCCATGCCCACATCATCCAGGTCGTTTACCTGCACCATCATGTGGTCTATCCGCTTTGGAGTGGGTGCCTCAGCCACGGCAATGGAGTGGTGCCGCCCGGTAGCGACGTGATAGAAGGTTGCATCTAGTACTGGGCCACCCGGAAAAACCTCACCCTTGATGTAATCGCTAACCGTTAGCTGCAACACTTGCTGGTAAAAACTGTTGGTCTGCTCCGCACTTTTTGCCACTGCAACCAGGTGCCCGGCACCCAGCCGACCCGCCACAAAACCACCGGCGACCAACGGCGACGAAAACCGCTGGGTCAGCGTGACAACATTGGGACCGAAATAAAATTCATGCTGCCAGCCGTTGGGGTCCTCACAGCAGTAGAGTTTCTCCACCCGGCGGCTCTCAAGGGTTGCGTCATCGGCCACCACCACCGTTGTACCGGCGGCCTTGAGTTGCTCAACATAGCCATCCAGCGCAGCCTCGGTATCAAACTCCCAGCCGATGGCCTGTAGGTCATCGGTACCATCTTCATTGAGCAGGAAACGCTGCTCGTAATCGTCAATCCGTAGCGCTAGTCCGCCGCCCACCGCAGGGCGGGTAGCCGCTCCGAGGATATTGGCCGCAAAATCTTCCCATTTAGACAGGTCCGAGACGCCAAAAACGAAGTAACCCAAAGCGGAGATCGGTGAGGAGGAGGACATTTTTTTCTCCTTTATTCAAACATCAGTTAAATTCAATAGTTTTCATATAAAACAGTTAATTAAGAACAATCAAACCCCAATAAAACCTCTATACCCCTGCCAAAAGGAACGAATCAGCGCCTCATCGAGCAGGGTATCCACGCTATCAGTGCCACGACCACCCAATGCCGCGTAGGAAAACTGATCGCCGTCGCGAATCACTCCCTGCTGGACCAGCTCAGTCGCCTCGCCATCTTCCATGGAGATAAACCCGGCTGGCCCAACAAAATTAGCCTGCTTGATGCGCATGGCGCGCAGTTCCGGGGTGTCATCGGCATAACCAAAAAAGTGGAACACCAGCTCAAACTCATCCACCGCTTTCGGCAGTATCTGCCGCACTGCCAGGGTGTTATGAATCTGCTGAATCACCGCACTGGGGAAGATCGACTGGATGTGGTTGGTGAACACCGGCTCCAGTTCGGGGTGAACATTGAGTATCTCCGGGGCGGCCAGCTTAACCGTCTCGTCGTAGGTGCGCAGATCGCCTTTTTTGTACTCCGAGAGGTCTTCATCTTCTATGCTGAAGGCCCGCAAGATACTGTGCATGCCATGTGGTCCGCCTACCGAGCAACCGCCGCCCATTGACGACCGATAAACCCCAAAAGTGGCGTGAAACAGATGCAACAGGCTGGCGTGATAAGGGTCTTTGGTGTTCTCGGTATAGAGTTTCCAGTTCGACTTGATGTACTGTCGAGAAGTGCCGAGAAACTCCACCGGCTTGCAGAAAACCCGCTTTGCCCATCCGGTCATCTCCTCACCCAAATAATCAGTGAGGTTCATCATCTCGTGATCAAAGGTGGCAAACACCAGCCCTTCAAGCGTCTCGACGCGTAGCTGCTGCAGGCCATGATCGGCCATATCGAAATCTTTAGGATAGCCGCCCTTGCCACCGAGGCCTCGGCGAAATGGCACTCCGATCAAATCACCGGCGGTATCGAACGCCCATTGGTGATAAACACAGGTGTGTGTCTGGGTATTACCGCGCAGATCGCGGCAGACCATGGCGCCGCGGTGGGCACAGCGGTTGACCCAGGCGTGGACCTCGCCATCACCATCACGGCTAACCACCACCGGGGTATCACCGATGAAGGTTGATTTATAGTCGAAGGGATTGGGTAGTTCGACTTCCAGAGCAACAAAACTCCAGGTGGCGCCGCGAAACATTTTTTCCTGTTCCAGGTCGAACAGCGCCGGATCGGTGTAAACCTGATAGGGCACCAGGGTGGGATCATCGGGCCATTTAAGCGGTGGATTTATCGGTTCAGGACGATTCATTTCACTCTCCCGGGAAATATTTCATCTAGCTATCGATTTAAAAATAAACGACAGCACTCACTTATATAAAGAAGCTCAAGTTGAGCTGCTGCAAGCTCACCTGATCGAGCTGGGCCAACCGCGATTCGATCCGCAGTCCTTCGGGCGTTTCAACCAGGCGGTCAAACCGCCGGGCCGACACAACCCCCGGCTCAGGCTCCGTGGAGCGCACTCGAACTACCAGCACATTACTCACCACCTCGATACCGTCATAGTTTTTCGCGGCGCGAATATTGGTAACGAAATGACGGCTAATGGTTGCAGGGTTCTCGGCAATGGTAAAACCCGGAGTTGTCAGCTGCTTAACTCGAATCCCCAGACTGGCATAGTCATCATCAAAATATGCGTTTTCACGACCGTAACGTCGCGGCCGAGTCGCATCTAAAAACGCCGGTGCCAGCACCTTGTAACAAATCTGTGATGTCAGTAGCCCGTACCAGGTTTCATACTCACCCAGGCCCAGACAATCTGACTCCAGATTGAGAAAATCATAAACCGCCCTAAAATCGGCATCGCTTAGTGGCTCACCACTGGGCATCAGCTGGGTCACTGTCGGCTTCATCAGCTCTCTCCTCCACTCATCACTTTCTGCCAGTGGGCTAACAGTGCGAATTCCGACATCTCTGAAAAGGTCGACGGATAAGCAACACCGGGTCCGGGGAAATTCTCAATGGGTTGGTCTCGGTAATGTTTGGTGGCGCGAAAATCAACCTCATACTGGGAACCAATCGAGCCCCGGCAGCCCAGGTTAATCGCCGCCCAGGCTTCGGCATCATCCTGGTCAAAGGTGCCACCGGCAGCAAACGTACGAATACCGATTTCATAACTCTTCTGCTTAAACTCTTCCGCAGCCTCTTTCTCCACCAGCAGCCAGTTCCAGACCTCGGTAGATTGCGCGCTGAGCGGCTGCCAGGTGCGTAAATTGCAAAATGGAATCGGCGGCGTTTTATCATCAAAAGTCACCGAACTTTCCACCCAAGAAGTGTTGGGGAAATTGGTCATCACCTTAGTCAGCCCGCGTGCCAGGAAACGCTGCTGTGCCGCGTTGAGCTTCTGCTGGTAGAGCGGCACCAGATCTGGCGAAAACCCGGCGTAATCCGGGGCCTCGTCTGGGTACTCGAGAAAAATACAGTTATGACCCTTGCCGATCACCACCGCCGGGCTATTAATCAGCTGCTGCAAAATCAGTTCTGGTGGCACTTGCAGGGTTAGATAAGTAATCGGCCCGTGAACGCTGGCTGCGTGAGGGCCGTCGGCGGCAAAGTTGAGTGCACCGAGTTTCCAGTTGGCTTTAAATACCCAGCGCTGCGGCGGGCCGAGCACTTCCATGCCGCCCTGGGTTCGATTAGCAAACAGGTCAATGTAAAAACGGGAATCGCCCAGGTAATCATCAAGCGCCGGAGCTGTTTCATCCCAGGTGCCGAACACCAGCCCGGCATAACTATCCACCTGCGCCATTTCGATCAGACTGCTTTTGGATTCGCCGATCTTCTCCGCCACCTCGGGTGGGTAAGCCGTCGCCTGCAGCTTGCCGTCAAGACCATAAATCCAGCCATGATAGGGACAGGTAAAGTTTTTCGAATGGCCGGCGTCGGTCCGGCACAGCTTCACACCGCGATGGACACAGCTGTTGTGAAACGCCCGGATACGTCCGTCTTCGCCGCGCACCACCAGCACCGGATCATTACCCAGCTGACGGGTGACGTGATCACCCGGTTCGGGAATCTCGGTCTCGTGAGCCAGAAACAACCAGCTTTTGGCGAAAACCTTTTCCTGCTCCACCCGCCAGATTTCTTCGTCGGTAAAAATAGCCCGTGATGCCGTACCGGCCTCAACATCCACCCAGGGGCCCACAGAGTTACCCTGTCGATTAAACGAGTTCATCTCTCTCCCTACAATCAAACGTTGTTGTTATTAGCAGCATGCAAACCCTGGAAAAGAACCTAGCAACGGCGTGAACACCGTTCAGATTCCTCTACCCACTAACCCTTGAATCACACCGGGTAATCAACCGAATCGACACTCTATCAATCGATTGATCGATAATCAACCGAAAATAATACGTATCCAAAACCTGACCAAGCAAACCATCGAGAAAACCCGCAGATAAATTCCGCTAGACCACCTACAACAAAAAAAACCTACTTATTCCAGAGGCCCGTTTACTCGTCAGGCTTTCCGAGCAGACCGTAGACTAAAACCTTATATATATGCTCACTAACGATTACCGGATCATCGTATTCGTCACGATGCTGCGGGAAGCGCTGGCGCAGAGCCGCTATCTCAAAGTGATGCACCACCATGCCGATGAGGGAATTCGCCGCCATGCGCGCGTCGATGTCAGGATTAATCTCTTCGAGCAATCGCCAGGTCTGTTCAAACTGCTCGCCGAGCAAAACATTGGCCATTAATTCCATGCGCTGGGGGTTACCCTCCAACTGCTCACGCTTGACCAGGCCAACAAATTCCTTGTTCTCTGCCGCAAAAGTGCAGTAGTGAAGAAGATAATCCCGCAACCGCTGCAGTGGCGGTGTCGGCGCATCAAAAATCGCCTGCCACTGCTCCGCGCAGCTTGCGTAGCTAGCCTGTAACACTCCCAGGTAGAGCGCTTCCTTATTTGGAAAGTAGTGATAGAGCGTGCCAATGGTCAACCCCGCCGCCGCCGCGATGGCACGCATGCTCACGCCGCTGTAGCCGTGATCAGCAAACAGCGGTAACGCGTTAGTCATAATTCGCGCCGCGACTTCATTGTCCTGGGGTTGCACGGCTGCCGCTGCTTTGGCCAATCTTATCTCCATCATTGAATTTCGCTTACGAATCGCTTTCAGTGATTCTATCGATCAATTGATTGAATCACAATTTGATACCCGATTCGTAGCCGCAACAGCCCATCCATTACACTCACGACTAATTTT
>Ga0164315_10000230_pt1 | contig 36146 bp, 40 predicted proteins | sample GuaBasSedimGuay6_FD_113737 | JGI IMG/M metagenome (GOLD analysis project Ga0164315, IMG submission 113737) | Subseafloor sediment microbial communities from Guaymas Basin, Gulf of California, Mexico - Guay6, Core 4569-2, 0-3 cm | ecosystem: Environmental > Aquatic > Marine > Hydrothermal vents... | reverse complement strand
TGTAAAAACATTGACCTCTCCACATCAGCACGCCCTTGATTGGATCATTATCAGCACCGAGCCAATAGAGCTCTTTTAGAGATTAAACCGACGTTCCTCTGTGGCCCTCGTGTTCTCAGTGGTGAGCTAAAGCAGTACCCACTCACTACACCGAAAAAGGATATTTTACCGGCTCGTGGTGCTCGTAACCTTCCACCTCAAAATCATCAAGCGTCACCCAAGTTTCAAGATCTTGCAGGGATTTAATATCTGGGTTGATGAGCAGTTTTGGTGCGGGGAGAGGCTTCCGCTTTAATTGCACATCTCGCATCAGCTCCAGTTGGTCCTCATAGATGTGTGCATTGACGATCTTATGATAAGCCTGTCCAGCCTTATTCCCGGTAATTTGCGCCATGATTGCGAGGAAAAAATAGACCTGCACCATATTAAAATTTAGGCCTAGCGGAACATCGCAGCTTCTTTGGGTGCTGTTTAAATAAAGAGTATTGCCTAGCAAAGAAAAATGATGGCTGTACATGCAAGGACGTAGACAGCCCATATGGAAGGCTCCCGGGTGATAAAAAGTATAGATTTCACCCCGATCATCTACGCCATTACTCAGGTCATCGACTATCTTGCGTAGCAAATCAACGCTACCCCCATCGGGCTTTGGGAAGTTTCGCCCCACCTTTCCGTAGATAAAACCACAATCATCTTTTCCTTTTCGATATGGATTTGCAAGCCACTCCCCATTTTCATTGGCATTAGCATTCCAGGTAGGTGTACCCAGTTTTCTAAAGTCAGCCGCGTTATCATAACCACGGATATATCCAATCATTTCCGCGATAGCCGACTTATAAAAGCTCTTTCGTGTTGTTACGAGTGGAAATGCTCGGCTAGCGACATCGTAGGTGAGGTCGGCATTAATCACTGTCAGACAGCTCTTACCTGTTCTTTTATTGTCGATCCAGACACCTTCATCGACGATCCTTTGGCACAGCTCCAGATATTGTTTCATATATATAGTTTGTAACGGTGTTTGATTGGTTGCTAATTTAACGCCGGCTTCCCTGTGTATAAACAACATTAATTCTGCCATTATGCACAATGTGAGTACCTGTTTGCAGCTTCCTGCAAAAGTGGCGCAGTTAAACCTGAATATGCGACTACCCAGAAACAACAAAATATGAGACTTTCACTAATCGCCGCGATGGCTAATAACCGCGTTATCGGAATCGAAAATCGACTTCCCTGGCAGCTATCTGCTGATCTGCAACATTTTAAAAAGATCACTATGGGTAAGCCGATCCTGATGGGACGTAAAACCTACGAATCGATCGGTAGGCCGCTACCCGGCAGGGAAAATATTGTTCTGACACGCGACAAAAGTTTTAGTGCCGAAGGTTGCACCATCTATCATTCAATAGATGAAGCGCTAGAGGCGACAAGAACATATGAAGAGGTGATGGTGATTGGTGGTGACTCATTCTACCGGCAGCTTATTTCAAAAGCCGACAGTCTTTACCTAACCTTTATAGAGCTGGATATTGAGGGCGATGCTTTTTTTCCAGAGTACAGTTTGGGTGAATGGGAAGAGACTGAAAGGGAGAGTTTCGAGGCTTCGGATGAAACCAATTTTGGTTATCACTTTACGGTGTGGGAGCGAAGATAGCTCTACCCTTTTTCTTTCGAAAATAGAACGCAGTTACTAGCATCTTGCCTTTTATAATTGAGCCACCCTCACAAACTCACTTTAGCTGGCTTATAAAAAAACGCGGCGCTAAAAAGCACCGCGTTTCTCACTACTGAAGATTCTTATAAATCAGAGTTTATCAGCATTCTCTGTTAGGTAAGCTGCAACGCCTTCCGGGCTTGCACTCATACCACTATCACCTTGAGTCCAACCAGCCGGGCAAACCTCTCCGTGCTCTTCGTGGAACTGTAACGCATCAACCATACGTAGCATTTCGTCAACATTCCGCCCCAAAGGCAGGTCGTTAACAACCTGATGACGAACAGCACCGTCTGTATCGATGAGGAAGGAGCCGCGATACGCCATACCACCGTCAGATTCTACATCGTAATCTTTACAAATTGAGTGCGTCATGTCGGCAACCAACGTGTATCCAATTTGACCAATACCACCATCATTGATCGCCGTATTCCGCCATGCGTTATGGGTAAGGTGTGAGTCGATTGAGACACCAATCACCTCAACACCCCGTTTTTTGAACTCATCTAAACGGTGATCAAACGCGATCAGCTCGGATGGGCAGACAAAAGTGAAATCGAGCGGGTAAAAGAAAACAACCGCATACTTGCCTTTAATTTCATCAGACAAGGTGTACGAATCAACGATGCTACCATCGCCTAAGACCGCGGGGGCGGTGAAATCTGGGGCTTTTTTGCCAACTAAAACGCTCATTAAAATCTCCTATTTCTGAAACTAAATACAATAATAAATAAAGACACCCTTAACGGGTCAAAAATAACACGCCAACCCATCGCAAAGCTATTCTGCAGAAAATAATACCACTATTCACAGCAAATTAGTCGGGATTATTGGAAGCATCTTCCTCGTTGATATACTGCAACCACTGCTGCGCTGACTTCTTTTGCTTTTTATAGTTAGCCGCCTTATTAAATGCCCTTCGGCTACAGACCGACTTATTCCGCTCGTAACAGCTCACGCCCATTAATAGCCAAGCCTCACCAGGATTTTTTAGATTTCCTTTTTTAATCCCTTTCATGAGGTTACGTTGAGCACTTCTCCACTGCTCCTGCTCAATTAAAATCCGCGCCAAACGAATATATAGCAAGCCATTTTTGGATAACTCTGCCGCCTCTCTCAGTGGTCGCTCTGCCCGCTTGTATTCTTTCGCCTGAATAAAGCTATTGGCGAGTAGCTCCAGATTTTTTTCTGTTTTTTCCACCTTACCCGAGCCAAGCTCCTTTTCCAGAAGTCGCGAGGCTTTTAGTGGCATATCGAGATAGAGGTAAAGGTTTGCTAGCTGAATAAGCTCTTTATCCTCAATTAGCAGTGCTTTCTGATGTGCCAACTCCATCACCGCCAAAGCACTTTTATAGTCTTTGAGCTGTTGATGAATACCGACCAGATCCTTCCAGTATCTTTTTTTATCTGGATAAAAACGAACCAGCTTCTGAAGAACAACTGCACACTGCCGATATCTCCCCAGTTCATAATTCAGCGCAAGTTGTAGCTGATACCAGGATTCAACCGGTTTGGGCGATGCCGCAACAGCCTTATCGACTAGTGGCAACGCTTTTTTATACTGTTTAAGCTGAGCATAGGCCTGTGCAAGTAATATTTGATCCTGAGGCGCCGGTTTTTCAGTCTCACGCAACCACTTTTCCATAATGCTCACAGTTTTCTGGTACTGCCCATCGGCCATGTACAGTTGCCCCAAATTCAATCGGGCACGCGACGCCTGCTCCTTCGGTAACGCACCTGTTTCCAGACTTTCCTCTAGCAGCGGAAGTGCTCTTTTATAATGCCCCTGCATGGCATTTACCGATGCCAAAGAGCGTAAAACAACGGCTCTTTCGTAATTCTTGTTGGGTAGCTTTTTTAAGGTTTTCTGTAACAACAAAGTCGCTTTTGCGTATTCTTTGAGAACCAGTTGCTTCTCCACCGCCTCCAGCCGTTTGTAAAGCCACGAGGAGACCGTTTTGTTGCCACCCGCCGAGAAACTCGCGCTAGAAAATAGCAGAATAAAAAGAATAACCAGGAGCCGAGAATACCCGTTTCTGACTTGTCTCATTTGACCAGCTTGAATTCGAGTAGCTGCAGGGCCCGCTGAGAAACTGGGCGGCCATCAACCAGCTTGGGCCTAAATTTCCACTTGACGATTGCTCGAAGTGCCGCCCTATCAAAAACCCTTGATGGTTTTGATTCCGCCACAATTGCATCCTTAACCATGCCGGTTTCTGTAATCGTAAATTCAACTTTCACCCAGCCTTCAATCCGATCCATAGCTGCCCTCATTGGGTATTTTGGCGGAATCCTGACCAATGGCATCAGCTCTGCACCCATGGCAATTCCCGAGCCCATCTTCAATCCACCAACCAACGAGCCTGAGAAATTGCTCGGCTGTAATGGTATATCCAGATTCGGCATATCGATATCAGGGCTATCCGCCTGAACAATATTCTTTGCAACCGACATTTTCGGGGTTGCCGGCTTTTGATCTGGCTCCCTTTTTTTAGGTTTGTGGCGTTCTTTTGTCTCAAACAAGGATTCATGCTTTAGGCGAATAAAATCGACCATATGCAGTGTTTCACTTTTCTTCAGCACCGCCTGATCATTTGAGATCATAAAATTCATCAACCAGAAAAGTGCCAATGAAATGGCAACACCCGCTGTAATAGCAGGAAACAGCCTTTGAATCATTGAGTGGCCGTCTCCGTCGCAATCGAGGCGTTATAAATACCGGCAAGACGAATCTGATCCATAACCTCTACCAGCACATGTGTTTTGGTTTCTCGGTCTGCTGCAATAACAACAGACCCTTGCGGGTTTTCAGCATGAAGCCTCGCCACATTAGCCCGTATGGCACGTCTGTCCACGACACGTTTATCGATCCACACCTCACCATCCGCTTTAATCGCAACAATGATGTTTGCCCGCTCTTTCCTTTCCGCTGTTTGCGCAGATGGGCGATTAACATCAATGCCCGATTCCTTTACAAAAGAGGTTGTGACAATGAAAAAAATCAGCATGATAAAAACAATATCGAGCATGGGAGTCAGGTTAATCTCTGACTCCTCGGCACCCTGTTTTCGGTTTATTCGACGACGCATAATTAACCTCTAATGTCAGTCGTGTTTAAGTAAATCACTAAGGTGGCGAGCTGCATCCTTTGTCCGTCCCTCTATGCGGTTGCTAAAGTAAAGCCCTGCAATCGCGATGACCATTCCGGCCATTGTTGGGATGGTTGCCTGCGAGACGCCCGAAGCCATCGCACGCGCATTGCCTGTCCCTGTCACCGCCATCACATCAAACAGGTGAATCATCCCCGTCACTGTGCCTAAAAGGCCTAGCAGCGGACAGAGACCAATGAGCATTTTGATAATCGGGACCGTTTTTTCCAGCTGTTGTTTCGCTTCTGAAATCAGCTGCTCACGAATACAACGCGCCTTCCATGAATGCTTATCTTGTCTGTTTGCCCAACTACTGACCCATTCCGCCTTCTGAACCGGCCAGACCTTTCTTAGATAGATAAAACGCTCAACAACCAGGCTCCACAGTACAATTGCCAGTAGCAAAATAACCCATAGCACATCTCCACCTGTCTCCATAAAGGCGCGCATTGAATCAATCAAATCAAGAAGAGCGATCATGTTTCTATCTATTTCCTGGTTTCAATAATTCGGCTAACCAGTCCAGCACTCTGCTCATCGAGAATTTGCACCAGTGTTTTACTTCGGTTCGCAACCAGCGCATGCATAAAGAGCAGCGGAATTGCTGCAATCAAGCCGAGCATGGTCGTCACAAGTGCTTGAGAAATCCCACTCGCCATCAGCTTTGGGTCACCCGTCCCAAACAGACTAATTGATTGAAATGTCGCTATCATGCCGGTAACCGTCCCCAATAAACCTAATAATGGCGCAACAGCGGCAAATAGCTTGAGGAGTGACTGGCCACTTTCCAGCTTAGGAGTCTCGCGCAGAATTGCCTCATCAAGCAACGACTCAAGTGTTTCCATATCATAGGTCTTTAGCTGCTGCGGAACCTCCAAAACTCGCCCCAACGGGTTGTCATCTCGTGGATTTGAAAGATCCGCCAGTTGAGCGTTAACTTTCCTGTTAACTCGATAGAGGTAAACAAGGCGAACAATCGCCAGGATCAAGCCGATGATACCTAGCGCAATAATGACATAACCAATAATTCCACCCTGTCGAACTCGCTCACTCACATCCGGTGCCAGAACCAACATACCGAGCAAAGCACCTCTTGTTGGATCAATAGCGATTTCAACTCGCTCCCCTTCTGGATTTTGAAGGTTTTTTGTCAAGCGTAAATAGTGAGGAGGGGGCTGTCTTTCCAGCTCGACCAAACGCCCTGTCTCGGGAAGATATTTAAGATAACGGCCATCTGCCAAAATATTAAACAACCCCAATCTCTCAACCTGCTTCATTTCAGGTTCACCGCTTGGCGACATCACCTCCGCCTGAAACTTCACCGATTTTCCTGATTCCGTCATCTCCTGTTGAAGCGTAAACCAGAGAGATTCGAGCTGTTCGATAGTTGGCAAATCTTTCCTGTTAGCTATCTGATCCAATGCCTCCAGACGCCCCGGGTACTCCGACGAAATCAAAGAGGTTTGCAGATTTGCACTTAAGTCACCCGCAACCTGTCGCGCAACACCAAACAGCTCTCCATGCACACCTGTCTTTTCCCGTAACTCGTCCTCCAGTTCAAGCAGTGCTTTTTCTTTTCCATCAAAACGGCGTTTAAGGTCAATACTCAACGTCTCTGCAGCATTTTTTTCCTTTCGTGCTTTAGCTAAAAGCTTCTTTTGCGCATTCCTTTCCTGCAAAAACTGGCGCTCCCGCACTCTGTTTGCTGTGGCTTCTCGGCTGTGCATTTTTCGAACCTGTTGCAGCAACTGATCCAAACTGGTGGGAGCCTCAGCGAGGCTCACTGTCACCCAACTCAAAAGCAATAAAAGTGCTGAGCGCATCACTATTTTCATTGTTTTGCCTCCGGCACTGGAATGGGTAATTTCAGTAAATCAGGCGCAACCTGTTTGCGCGCAATCTGCAAGCCATTTGAAACCGTTCGCTTATAGCTATCGGAAAGGGATTGCCATGACTTTTCTTTCTGGCTCCAAACGCCTGTCTTCTTGCCATCGAGTGTCTGGTAGTAAAGGCTTAATCGTCCCAGTCTTAAAAAATCAACCGTATAACGCATTCCATTCAAATCAAGGTCCGCACGATAGGCCTCAATGGTTCGGCCATATTCATTTTCAATCTGGTAGGCCTCGAGTATCCTTCGAAACTTTTCGGACTGCGTAACGTCAGCTCGCCCCATCATCTCCTGCAATCGTGCAAGCCGCTGATGACGCTCTTTCGTCAGGAAAGGAACATCCAGGGAGATGAATACTTTAAGGCTATCGAGCATGTTCAGCATAAGTGGAACAATTTCACGCCGTGTCACCTCGATTTCCTGCAATTGTCTCCGCAAAGATTCTTCTTCACGATGCTGAGATACCAGAAGGTTCTTGAGCTGCTGATTATAAATATGCAGCGTTTCCGTTTCCTTCAACAGCAGCCTGTATTCCTCAAGCATCTGTCTTGTCTCATCGCTTAATCCATCTACCTTTGTCTGCGATTTTGCGGCCAACTTATTGCTTTTAATCGTCTCTTTAACCGCATCACCCAAATGATCAGACCATGCAGGTGATATCACGAAAACGGAGAGAAGAAGAATCAGTGGCCGCAAACTCAGCCATGAGTTATTAATCATGTGTACCTGCTAAATATTCTTTAAATTGGCGAAGAACTAGCAAGCTATCACCCAAAAAAATGATAGGCAAGCATAAAACCAGAATTGAGGGTAAAATGGTGCGATTAAACTAGATGCATTGCAAAGTTTGAAGGAAATCAAACAATAAGTGCGTTATATGACCTATTTTCATCCTCACAACAGCCAATATTATGGATAACAAACTCAATACTGATGACCTTCGGATCGTCGCCCAGCACGAAGTTGCCACACCTGATCAAATCCACAATGAATTCCCGATAACTGATCGCGCTGCAAAAACAACACTCAATTCTCGCCGAGCCATCCATAATATTCTGCTAAAAACCGATGACCGCCTGCTGGTTGTGATTGGCCCCTGCTCAGTTCATGACCCCGAAGCGGCCATAGAATACGCGAAGCGACTAAAACCCATCGCAGAGCAATTAAAAAACGATTTGCACATTGTCATGCGCGTCTATTTCGAAAAGCCCAGAACAACTGTTGGCTGGAAAGGACTCATCAATGACCCTGATCTGGATGAAAGCTATAACATCGACAAAGGGTTACGGCTCGCCCGCAAGCTTTTGCTCGATTTAAATGAAGTAGGCCTTTCCACCGCAACCGAGTACCTAGACTTGATCAGCCCGCAATATGTTTCTGACCTCATCGCGTGGGGTGCGATCGGTGCACGCACAACCGAAAGTCAGGGACATAGGGAACTCGCTTCCGGCCTCTCTTGCCCTGTCGGCTTTAAAAACGGCACCGACGGAACCATAACCATCGCCATTGATGCAATTGGCTCTGCCACACGCCCACACCACTTCCTTTCACTCACCAAAGGTGGCAAATCGGCCATCTTCACCACTGCCGGAAATGAAGATTGCCATATCATCCTTCGTGGCGGCAAACAGCCTAACTTTGACGCAGTTAGCGTCAATGAAGCGGCAACTGCACTTAAAAAAGCGGGGCTCAATGATGGTCTTATGATCGATTTCAGTCATGCCAACAGCCTTAAACAACATAAAAGGCAATTACTCGTTGGCACCGATGTAGCAGAACAGATCTCAAATGGTGATGACCGAATCACAGGTGTCATGATTGAAAGCAACCTTGTTGCCGGCAATCAGAAAGTGATTCCTGGAGAACCGCTCACTTACGGCCAAAGCATTACCGATGCCTGCATTGACTGGGAAGATAGTGAAATACTGCTCAATCAGCTTGCTCAAGCAGTCAAAGCACGCCGCACAGTTAACGGCTAAACAGGGCGCCAATGAACAGCCATATTCAGTTTGATGAACAGCTGATTCGCAAGTATGACAAGGCAGGGCCTCGTTACACTTCATATCCTACAGCCGTCCAGTTCCACAATGAATTTGGTCCTGAGCAGTATCGACAAAAAGCATTAGCGAGCAACGAAAGCGGACGACCTCTGTCTCTCTACTTTCATCTTCCTTTTTGCGATACCGTCTGTTTCTTTTGTGGCTGTAACAAAATCATCACCAAAAACCGTCGCCACTCTGCCCCTTATCTGGATAACTTACATCGTGAAATAGAGCTGCAGTCGCGGCTTTTTTCCGCAGAAAGAGAAGTGCGCCAACTCCACTGGGGTGGCGGCACACCTACCTTTATCAGCCCTGAGCAAATGCGGGAACTGATGATTAAGACGGGCAAGCACTTCAAGCTGCTTGATGATGACCAGGGTGAATACTCTATTGAAATTGACCCCCGCGAGGCCAATCCAGAAATCATTCAAACATTACGCGAGATTGGCTTTAACCGCTTAAGTATGGGGGTTCAGGACTTCAACCCCATCGTTCAAAAAGCGGTCAACCGAATTCAACCTCGTGAAGTGACACTTTCTGCGCTACAGGCAGCTAGAGATAACCACTTTAAATCCATCAGTGTCGATTTAATCTACGGCCTGCCCGAGCAGACTCAAGAGAGCTTTGGTAAGACAGTTGATGAAATCATCGAGGCCGATCCAGACCGTGTCTCCGTTTTTAACTACGCTCACCTACCCGAGTTATTCAAAGTTCAGCGACAAATAGATGAAAGCCGTCTGCCCTCTGCAGCAGAAAAACTCGATATCCTCAAAATGGTTATCGAAAAGCTAACCGGTGCGGGCTATGTCTATATCGGTATGGATCACTTTGCCAAACCGGAAGATGAACTGGCGCTAGCTCAAAAAAATGGCACGTTGTACCGTAATTTTCAAGGTTATAGTACGCATGCTGACTGCGATATGGTCTCGATGGGAATCACCTCTATTGGCCAGGTTGGCAATAGTTATAGCCAGAATGTTAAAACGCTCGAAGAATACGACCAGCAGATAAAGCAGGGACAAATCCCCATCTTTAGAGGTGTTGAACTATCCAAAGATGATCTCCTCAGGCGCTCTGTTATCACACAACTTATCTGCAACTTCACGCTCGATTTTTCGGCTATAGAGACACAGTGGGCCATCGACTTTCAAGACTATTTTTCTCAAGAACTGACCGAGCTCAAACAGTTTGAAGAGGATGTCCTGGTTAAAATCAGCTCGCAGGGTATTGAGGTCTTACCTGCTGGCCACTTGCTGATTCGCAATATCTGCATGACCTTCGACTTCTATCTACGCCAGCAAAAAGAGCAGCGATTCTCGAAAGTCATTTAACCAGACCCGTTCCATGAAAATTTTCATCAATGGCGAAGCACATGAGCTTGAAAAGCCTCTAACACTTGAGCAACTTCTGGTATCACTCTCTATCTCTCAAAAACGGGTTGCGGTTGAACTTAATCGCGAAATTGTCCCTCACGGGCAATACCAAAACAGTCACATCAAGGCGGAAGACCGCGTTGAAATCGTCCACGCAATAGGAGGCGGCTAAATGAATACAGATTCTCCCAATGACTCCCTGATTATCGCAGGGAAAAGTTACTCATCTCGGTTACTCGTTGGAACGGGAAAATACCGCGATCTAGAGGAGACCGGCAAAGCGATTGAGGCCAGTGGTGCAGAAATCGTCACCGTTGCCATCCGTCGCACCAATATTGGCCAAAATCCGAACGAGGAAAACCTCCTCGATATTTTACCCGCTGATCGCTATACCATCCTGCCTAATACCGCCGGCTGTTTTAACACCGAAGATGCCGTTCGCACCTGTCGCCTGGCGAGGGAGTTATTAGATGGTCATAAACTGGTTAAGCTGGAGGTGCTTGGTGATCAGAAAACACTGTTTCCTGATGTTACGGCAACACTCGAAGCGGCGGAAATACTGGTTAAAGATGATTTTGATGTGATGGTCTATACCAACGACGACCCTTTGATCGCAAAGAGATTAGAAGAGATCGGCTGTGTTGCTGTGATGCCTTTAGCCGCACCAATCGGCTCTGGACTCGGTATTCGCAATCCATACAACATTCTCACCATTATTGAGAATGCCAACGTTCCTATTCTGGTTGACGCCGGCGTGGGAACCGCATCGGATGCAACCATTGCGATGGAGTTGGGTTGTGATGGCATTCTGATGAATACAGCGATCGCTCAGGCTCAAAGCCCTGTCTTAATGGCCTCGGCTATGCGTAAAGGTGTCGAAGCGGGCAGAGAAGCCTTTCTGGCCGGCCGTATGCCGCGCAAACGTTTTGCCTCAGCCTCATCTCCTATCGAAGGGCTAATCCTCTAACAACCGATGGCTGTAGAACACCCGCATATTAAAAGTTTTGCGCGCCGTGCAGGACGGGTTACCCCCGGCCAGCAAGCTGCACTAAAAACGCTCTGGGATCAATATGTCCTTGATCCCAACAAGTCACTCTCGACAGAAACTGTTTTTGAACAGGATGCGCCTTTAACGGTCGAAATAGGTTTTGGGGATGGCGAAAGCCTGGCGCAAATGGCTCAAGCAAGCCCAGATAGAAACTTTATCGGCATTGAGGTTCACAAACCGGGCGTTGGCCACCTTATGCTTAAGTTAAAAGAGCATAATATTCGCAATGTTCGGATTTATTGCGGTGATGCCATCGAAATTATTGAGGCAGTTATCCCAGATCAATCCATCGATACAATCAATCTTTTCTTTGCTGATCCCTGGCCTAAAAAGAGACATCATAAGCGTAGAATCGTCCGCAATTCATTTATCGATCTCATCGTAAAAAAACTCAAAGAAGATGGGAAATTCCATGCGGCGACGGACTGGGAAGATTACGCAGAGCAGATGATGGAAGTCCTAACGGCTGATGAGCGCGTTGAAAACTGTGCGGGTAACGGCACATTTATTAAGCGGCCAGAAAGCCGCCCAGAAACAAAGTTTGAACGCCGAGGAATTCGTCTCGGCCACTCAATACGCGACCTTCTATTCAGGCGAGTCTAACAGCAAACGGATCTATTTCACTTTCTACGCACTCACTACCTTCAACTTCTTGACCTGCAGAGGAGGCGCTCTCATCATTCCCTTCGATAAGCGCCTGAATTTTTAGAATTCTTTCCTGTTGCTGCTCAAACTCAGAAAGTTGCCGGCTGATTTTCTCTGTATTTTCACCCAGCTCCCCAGATGACTCACTAATCTTACGAAGCATTTCCAACCGGTGCTCCGTCTGTTGTTTGTGCTCTTTCACTTGCTGTAGAAGCGGATTAAGAACAACTCCACCCCACACCGTAGCCTCACGATGTGCGTGCTCAAGGGCGTCATAAGCCTGACCAACAATCGAGCCAAATAACTTTTTAACTACTGCACCCTGGCCCATCAATGCTGTTGATGCGCTCTGCCTGAACTGCTCCCCCTCGTTAAATAACCGCTCAAGTTCCAACTGATAACGGACGATTGCAAAAAGCCTTGGAGAAACAGGCTCGAATCCATGCTCCTCTTCAAAGGTTCGATATATAGCCTTAACCAACCGCTGAGTTTCCTCCGAATTATCAACTGCATCATTTAGCATCCCATGCAGTTCCTCAAACACTGTTTTCATCGCTGCCTTCATGCCAGACGTTGTCCAGCTGCCAACCATTTTTTGCTTGGAGCGCTGAATAATCTCTTCTGCAGTTGCAGGATTAAGTGCATCAATCAATTTTTGAGCCTGTCCAACAAACACTTTCCTGCTTGCTCGCAAGCGTTCGACATTTTTTTGATATATTTTCTGCTCTTCACGTGTTTTACGCATCAACTCGAGCGTTTGCGCCTCATTTTCACCTTCAAGCTTACGTAAATCCTCAAGCTGCTCTGATAAATTACCGACTCGGGATGAAACGATGCTAATTGACTCATCAACCAGCTGCCCAATATCCTCAGATACCAGTCCATTCAGGATAGTCTGCCTCTCTCCCAACACACTCTCGGAAAGGTAGTTTTCCAAAGCTGCCAACTGGCTTTTATCAACAAGCTCAGCGTCATTTTTCACCTTCCCCAACAAAGCCTGTTTTGCTGAAAGAGGAAAAATAGCATCACCATCTATATCCAATGTTCTAGCGGTCATTGTCACCTGTGCACGAATCGATGCATCTATCGTCACTGCATCATCTAAATCATCCCACAATGTATCAATTTTATTCATCACCACAGCTAAGCCTCGCTCATTACTCGAGCGGTAACTTTTAATATGTTTCTGCCAGATTTCAAGATCACTTTTTGTGACACCTGTATCGGCTGCTAAGACAAAAATCATCGCTTGAGCACTGGGTAGCATACTCAGTGTCAATTCAGGTTCTGAGCCTAGTGCGTTAAGCCCGGGGGTATCAAGAATTGTGAGCCCTTTCTCGAGCAAAGGATGGGGGTAACTGATTATCGCGTGGCGCCAACAGGGGATTTCTAGCGTTTTTGGTGGTTCTTTTTGGTGAGGGTGCATATCCTCACTATAAAGACCTAGTTGAACCGCCTCATCCAGTAAAACCTCTTTGACCGACACCAGCTCTCGAAATGCCTCCCGCAACTGCGCAGGATCATTTGGATCAAGATCGATCTGCATCCATCGACGCTGATCTTTCTTTAGCTCGCTTACTGGAGCCTCTTCCATGCGCGTTTCTACCGCTAATAAACGGATGTAAGCCCCTTCATCAGTATTATCATAAAAAATTTCTGTCGGACACATTGTTGTGCGGCCAGGTGAAGAAGGCAAAAGCCGAGTACCTGTATTGGCAAAAAACAGTGCGTTGATTAGCTCCGTCTTGCCACGTGAAAACTCTGCCACAAAGGCAACTGTAATTTTATCATTACGTAACGCATTTAGTGTCTCCATGATTTTCAGGTCTATATCTGGTCGACCAATACCAAACTCGTTCAACCAGTCCTGATAGTCTTCGACAGCGCAAATTAAACGACTTTTCCATTCGTCATATTCCTGCAGCTGCTCTTCAAAATGTTTCACACTCATTGGCTCACCCTAACTTCCATACGGTATACGGCACATTAATTTATCGTTAAAATAGAAGTATAGAAGTAATTTTAAAAAAGGTTAGTGCTATAGAAACTCTCTTAATTCCGCAGGGAGCTTGCACGCATTTTTTATACAGATCTTTTTCCTTCTGCCTGTATCACCCGCTAGCAAAGTAACATCTCGCTTAGCCACATCAAATAGTCTGGCAAAATAACGGATTAATGCTTGATTAGCCTTTCCATTCACCGGAGGCGCCTTAATTCGAACCTTTAAACACTCACCATATGGGGCCACAACTTCATCACGACTGGCACGAGGCTGAAGATAAATAGCTAAAAAATAGTCACCCTCTTTCTTTAGTAACCACTCTGCCATTAAAAAAGAGAGGTTCCAACAAGATGGTAAAGCGGAGGAAGTGCAGCCATTTTAAGGAACTGAAGCCCTATCAGCACAATTAATGAGGAAAAATCCAACCCACCCATTGCAGGTAGAAAACCCCTAACCCAGCCAAGCAAAGGATCGGTCAAACTATATACCAATGAAGTAGCATAGCTGTATCCACCCGGGTTAAACCAACTCATCACCACCTGAATAATAATTGCCACAATAAAAATGTTAATGGTCAGGCTCACTAACTCTGCCAGTGACCAAAACAATAGAGAGACTGGATCAATACCGATGCCCTGCAACGAAAACATCAGGAATCCTGCAATCATCTGCAAACTTAGCATCAGCACAATGCTAGCAAGATCGATCTGCCCAGCCGGAGGAACAACACGGCGAAAAGCCTTTAACGGCTGCTGTGTAATTTTCACCAGAAATTGAGAAATAGGGTTATTAAAACCGGCTCGTACCCACTGAAATAAAAACCTCAGCATTACCGCAAGGATATATAGGCCAAATAGCGTATCAACCAGGAAAATAAAGGGGTTTCCGTAATGGTCCATACTTAACCTCCCAACTCATCTGACAGTTCGGCAGAGCGGTTTTGTGCTGCCACAAGCGCCGAGCGCACTATTTTGCGAAAATCATCTCCCTCAAATGAAGAGATCGCCCGCTCAGTGGTGCCACCAGGTGAAGTAACCTTTACGCGCAATGTTTCCGGTGAATCACTCGCCTCCATGGCAAGTTTCGCCGCGCCAAAAGCGGTCTGCTGCACAAGCAATCTAGCTGACTCCTGAGAAATCCCCATTTCGACAGCCACTTTTTCCATCGCCTCCATCATTAGAAAATAATAGGCTGGACCACTGCCCGATACAGCTGTCACCGCATCCAGAAGTTGCTCATCATCAAGCCAGACAATTAACCCTACTGACCTCATAATTGATTCAGCTTGATCATTCTGTTCAGCGCTCACCTGCTCATTTGCATAAAGCCCTGTCGCCCCGCTCCCAACTAAAGCCGGTGTGTTTGGCATGCAACGAACGATAGCCACGTCTCCACCAAGCCAATTGGCGATATCTTTAGATCGTATTCCGGCCGCAATTGATACCACAAGTGGTGCGCTCTTTTTCACAGCCTCTTTTATGCCCATAGATACCGGTTTAAGTATCTGAGGTTTTACCGCCAGAACAACAACCGAAACCTCATTAACCAGTTCGTCATTATCGATTGTTGCATTGACACCAAGCTGGTCACGATAAGCCTTTAATTTCGATTCATCTGGGTCTGAGACCCAAATATCATCTGCCGGATAACTATCAGCAATAAGCCCTTTGATCAGGCTTCCAGCCATATTGCCGCCACCAATAAATCCGATTTTCGCTTTCTTCATTTACTTTTATCCATATAAAAATACGAACCCGCTTCTTTCAGAACGGCTCTAGTTTCTTTCACCAAAAATTGCCCTACCCACTCGAACCCACGTCGCACCCTCTGAAATCGCTATTTCCAGATCTTCAGTCATGCCCATTGATAATGTATCTACAGAATACCCCTGCTCTTTCATTTTCTCGAGCGTTTCTCTCAAACGAGCAAAAGGGATTCGTTGTTCATCTCTATTGGCAAACAGCTTAGCTGGAATTGCCATCAAACCACGCAGGCGCAAGTTAGGCAGCTCTGAGACTGCTTTCACCAAGTCAGGAAGATCCTGTAAAGAGAGGCCAGATTTAGAGACTTCATTACTTATATTGACCTGCAAGCAAATATTCAAAGGCCCTCTCTCTTCTGGGCGCTGTTCACTCAGACGTCTGGCAATCTTAAGACGATCAACACTATGTACCCAATCAAAATGCTCCGCAATTGCCCGCGTTTTATTCGACTGGATTGGGCCAATAAAGTGCCACATTATCTCACAATCACTCAACTGTTTTTGTTTATCCAGTGCCTCCTGAAGGTAATTCTCACCAAAGTCTCTTTGTCCCTCTCGGTATACACATAACAGCTCAGCCGCTGTTTTCGTCTTACTAACAGCCAGCAACCGGACAGAGCCAGATTCTCTCCCTGCAGACAAAGTTGCATCTGCGATCTTTTTCCTAACTTCTGCCAATTGGTTAACAACTGCATTCATTTTTCTCTTCACCTGTCTATACTTATCATTAGGAAATTATCCAGCCGGTTCTGTTTTTCTCATGGCCGGCCTTTAAATTTTGGGGATAAATGGATGGATATTACTGAACTACTCGCTTTTTCTGTTAAAAATAACGCATCGGATCTACATCTTTCTGCGGGCTTACCTCCTATGATTCGCGTGGATGGTGATATGAGGCGAATCAACGTTCCTGAACTGGAGCACAAAGAAGTTCATGCGCTAGTTTACGACATTATGAACGATAAACAGCGGCGTGACTTCGAAGAAGTTTTTGAAGTGGATTTCTCTTTTGAGCTCCCAGGTGTTGCTCGCTTTCGTGTAAATGCCTTTAATCAGGACAGAGGCTGCGCGGCTGTATTTAGAACCATTCCTTCAAAAGTTCTATCGCTCGAAGAATTAGGCTGTCCGGCAGGCTTTAAAGATCTGGCCAACACCCCTCGAGGGATTGTGCTGGTCACCGGCCCGACTGGCTCGGGTAAATCGACCACGCTCGCCGCCATGGTCGATTATATCAATGCGAATAAGTACTCGCACATCCTGACTATCGAAGACCCCATCGAGTTTGTTCACCAGAGCAAAAAGTGTCTTATTAATCAGCGTGAGGTTCACAGAGACACCCTGGGCTTTAGTGAAGCATTACGGTCTGCACTTCGTGAGGATCCCGATGTTATTCTGGTCGGTGAAATGCGAGATCTTGAAACAATCCGTCTGGCATTAACCGCCGCCGAAACAGGGCACCTTGTTTTTGGCACACTCCACACCACATCGGCGGCTAAAACCATCGACCGTATTATTGATGTTTTTCCTGCTGCTGAAAAGAGTATGGTCCGTTCAATGCTTTCGGAGTCTCTACGTGCTGTAATCGCTCAAACCTTAATGAAGAAAATAGGGGGCGGCCGAACCGCTGCGTGGGAAATCATGACGGGAACGCCCGCCATCCGTAACCTGATTCGTGAAGACAAGATTGCACAGATGTACTCTGCCATTCAAACAGGTCGTAAAGAGGGCATGCAAACCCTCGACCAGCACCTTATCGAACTGGTCGATCAAGGCCGAATTTCGAGACAAGATGCGCGCTCAAAAGCGGTTAATAAAACCACATTCTAACGGGGGAACCAAATGGATTTTAAATCACTGCTGCAACTGATGGCGCATAAAAAAGCATCAGATCTATTTATCACCACCGGCTGGCCTCCCGCCATAAAGGTTAACGGCTCGATGCAGCCCATCTCTAAAACGCGCCTGACCATGGAGCAAGCCTACGAGGTGGTTACCAGCATTATGAGTAACCGCCAAAGAGAGGAGTTTGATAATACAAAGGAGTGTAATTTCGCCATCAGTGAGCACGGAATTGGCCGATTTCGCGTCAGCGCATTTATTCAGCGTGATGCTGCTGGCATGGTGTTACGCCGCATCGAATCAGAGATCCCCTCAATAGAATCGCTCCATCTTCCACCTATTCTGAAAGATCTAGCACTACAAAAAAGAGGGCTTATTATCTTTGTCGGTGCAACCGGAACCGGTAAATCGACCTCTTTGGCATCGATGCTAAAATATCGCAATCAAAATAGTAGTGGCCATATCATCACCATCGAAGATCCAATTGAGTATATTCATAACCATGAAGGTTGCATTATTACTCAACGGGAAGTGGGTCTCGACACTGAGTCTTACGGCATTGCGCTTAAAAACACCTTGAGACAAGCCCCTGATGTGATTCTAATTGGTGAGGTTCGTACCAGAGAAACCATGGAGCACGCCATCGCTTTTGCAGAAACAGGGCACCTTTGTCTTACTACGTTACACGCCAATAATGCCAATCAGGCACTCGACAGGATCATCAACTTCTTTCCTGATGACCGTCGCAGCCAACTCTTTATGGATCTGTCTCTTAACCTGAAGGGGATTGTCGCCCAGCAGCTAATTAAAACTGCTGACGGGAAAGGGCGCCACCCGGCCGTCGAAATACTGCTCAACACACCACTTGCGTCCGATCTGATTCATAAAGGCGAAATACATAAGTTGAAAGAACTAATGAAACGCTCTCGTGAACAGGGTATGCAAACCTTCGACCAGGCTCTCTATGACCTTTATACCGAGGGTAAAATCAGCTACGAAGATGCACTCGCACACGCAGATTCAACCAACGAAGTTCGCCTGATGATCAAACTTGGCGGAGAAGGGGGCATCAATAAATTTAGCCCTGATGATGAAATACTTATCGTCGAAAAGGACTAAACAGACCCTTCAGCGGAAGTGGGGCTATCGCCTCCTTCCGCTTTTAACCCACTCAATAATCGTACTGATTAGAAAGAAAGTTCTTCTGCCCTAAAGACCGGCCCATCGACACAGACACGCTTCATCACCTCACCTTCTGCGGTTTTCACTTTAACAACGCAGCCTGCGCAACCACCGACAGCACAAGCCATATACTCTTCCAGTGAAAGCTGGCAAGGCAGGTCAAATTCTTTTGCCAAAGCCGCAACCGCCGATAACATAGGATGAGGCCCACAACTAAAGAGCTCTACCTCTTGCTGCTCAGATGGAGAAAGTGAACGTAAATAGCAACGGGCAAGATCGGTTATAAATCCTTCAAAGCAACCATCGAAACCGGCATTACTCGCCAAACGGGCTGGAATGTCCCACTCCTCCAAAAGTGGCATCGTCGCAGAACAGCTCTTATCAACCCCTGAAACAGCTAGTTTTGACTGTGTAACCTCAAAAGGAAAAGGGATCTCTGAACCCATCAGCACCAGCGGTTGAAAACTAAACTTGCCGGTGTAAATAGATTCAGCCAAATAGACCATCGGAGGAATACCAACACCTCCTCCAATTAGCAGTGGTCGTTTGCGCTTTTCAGAGAGAACAAACGGATTGCCAATAGGCCCCATTAAACTGAGAGACTCGCCCACCTGCCGCTGAGCAAGCAACCTGGTTCCCTTTCCCAACTCTTTAAATAGAATCTCTATCCAGCCTTCATCGCTGTTTGCTCGCATAATGGAGATTGGCCTGCGCATTGCCAGCAGCTCTTCACAGCGGAGATGAATAAAAGAACCCGGCTCTGCCTTAGCTGCACACTTAGGCGCGGCCAAACGCATAGTATGCTGCCCCCCAGCAAAAGTCTGGCGGGCCGTAATCCGCGCCTCTTCCACAAAGATGCTATTTTCTTGTCGATTCATTTGATTTTATCTATTTGGCAGCCAGCTCATTGGAGTGGCGTTCATTCTTTAAAGAAGTTAGCTGTTTCGGTCAAAAACAACGCGACCTGATTGCAGAGTCAACGTCACCTGACCTGTAGCGATTTGCCCATTGAATGGGTTATTCCGTCCTGCACTTAACCAGTTTTCATCCCCAACCTGCCACTGCTTTTGAGGATCAAAAATTGTCACATCAGCGGGAGAGCCCTCTTTTAATTGCCCGCATTCAAACCCCAGAATATCGGCCGGCCCAGCGGTTAATCTGGCGATGGCATCATTCAACTCAAGAACCCCATCATCAACCAGTTTTAAAAGTAATGGTAAAACAGTTTCTAGCCCTGCAATTCCGGGCTCTGTGGACTGAAACAGATCCAGTTTAGCATCTGACTCATGCGGTTGGTGATCGGAGCATATTGCACCGATCACACCCTCGGCGACCGCCAACCTTAAGCCTTCTCGGTCACTTTCAGCTCTTAACGGCGGTCTAACATGGCACTGCGCGTTGTAGCCACTAATATCGAGTTCGCTTAGAAAAAGCTGGTGTGCACTGACATCTGCGCTAACCGGCACCCCTTCATGTCGCGCTCTTCCTATCATTCTCGCTGCTTTTACGCTCGACAGCTGCCCAAAATGCGCTCTGACGCCTGTATGCCGGATTAGCTCTAGTGCCTGTGCAACAGCTGTTGTTTCGGCTATATCAGGAATACCAGGCAATCCCAATCTGGCGCTGACGGCACCTTCGTGAACGAAGCCTCCTGCACTTAATCCTTGATCTTCCGGGCGAATAATGACCAGCAAGTCATACGTTGCGGCGTATTCCATTGCTCTTCTCAAAATCAGTGTGCTTTTGATAGCAGAGCCGGCATTACTAACAGCAAGACAACCCGCCGCCTGCAACGCACCCATTTCGCTTAAACTATCTCCTTCGAGATTTTTCGTTAAAGCACCTATTGGCAACAGACAGCAGCTCCCAGCCAATTGAGCCCGCTCCTGAATCAAGTTCGCAACGGCTGGTGTATCAATGACAGGGTCGGTATCAGGTGGGCAACAAAGTGTTGTGAAGCCGGCGCTAACTGCCGCCTTCGTTTCACTCGCGATAGTTCCTTTATGTTCCAAACCAGGCTCGCGCAGACGGGTGCACAAATCGACAAAACCAGGACATACGACCTGTCCACTCGCATCAATCGTGCGATCTGCTACAAAACCTTCAGGCTTCGTACCAAGCGAAAGCACTTTCCCATCGGCAACATAAAGTGAAGCTTCGACATCAACTTGATTAGCCGGATCAATAACTCTCCCGTTCTCGATCATTATGCTCATGCCCATCAGCCTTCACCTCGCTGCATTGCCATCGACATCACAGCCATTCGAATCGCAATCCCATGTGTAACCTGCTGCAAGATAACCGACCTGTCACCATCAGCAACCGCTGAGTCAATCTCAACCCCACGATTAATCGGCCCCGGATGCATCACAATCACATCACTTTTTGCCTGTGATAAACGTGCCTCGGTCAGCCCATAGAAGTTATAGTATTCATGCGCACTGGGTAACAATGCGCCTTTCATTCGCTCACGTTGCAATCTCAGCATAATGACAACATCAATATCGGCAAGCCCTTCATGCATGTCATGACAAACCGTAACCCCTAACGATTCTATCTCGTCCGGAAGCAACGTGGCCGGGGCGACTAATCGCACCTCTTCCACCCCTAGAATATTCAAAGCATGAACCTGCGCTCTGGCAACTCGCGAATATCGAACATCTCCGACAATAGCTACCTTCAACTGGCTAAAATCACCCTTCATTCTCCGAATCGTGAACATATCCAGCATCGCCTGCGTAGGGTGTGAGTGCCGCCCATCCCCAGCATTAATCACGCTGATATGAGAAGCTGCCTGTTCAGCGATAAAGTGCGCAGCACCACTCATTGCATGCCTGACAACAAACATATCAACGTGCATCGCCTCAAGATTGCGGATTGTATCCAGCAAACTTTCGCCTTTCGAGGTCGCCGAGGTGGCAATATTGATATTCAAAACGTCCGCCGAAAGCCGCTTGGCAGCTAGCTCAAAAGTCGTCCGAGTTCGTGTGCTATTTTCAAAAAAGAGGTTAACGATTGTTTTTCCTCTAAGCAGAGGAACCTTCTTAACCTGCTGCTCGGCAACGCTGGAGAAAGATTCTGCTCTGTCCATGATTTCCGTCAACAGCTGCCGACTTAGCCCTTCAATAGAGAGAAAGTGCTTCAGCTTTCCAACTGAGTTAAGCTGTAAATCTGCGGGAGTTCCCTGCCCACCAGGTTCAGGAAAAACCGTTAATGTCCCAACGTTCATCGGCTCTCCTGCAAATTAATGGAAAGCGCCAGCGGTTCTGGTCCCGATAGCTTAATCTGCTCCCCGGATGATAGCGCCACTCGCCCACCGACAGCGTCTGGCTGAAAGGGGAGCTGGCGTTCCCCACGATCAAGCAAAACTCCTAAAGCGACCTGATTTGGCCGACCATAATCGAAAATTTCATTCAGCGCCGCACGGATTGTTCGTCCGGTAAACAGAACATCATCTATCAAGAGAATATCTCTTCCCTCTACTGCAACAGGGAGGCTACTTGGCGCAACCTGCGGGTGCATACCTATTTGCGAGAAATCATCTCGGTAAAATGAGATATTCAATAGCCCAAGTGGCTCTTCTAACTCCAACCTTTTATGCAGAACCTCTGCAACCCAGCCACCCCCAGTATGAATACCGATCATCAGAGGCTTTGCTATTCTTCTCTCTGAGATGACATCTCTGAGGCCCGACTCAAGATGGTTCAAAAGCTGCTGAATATCCAGATTATTACTCATTTTTACCTTCTTATTCCTGATTCAACCAACTCTGCAAAATTAATGTTGCCGCAAGTTGATCCTGCACCTTCCATAATTTTGTCGCATTCACTTTAAGCTCGTCAAACAACAGTTGTTTAGATTCATAGGTTGTCAGTGCTTCATCCATCGTATGAACGGGAAGATTATAGCGCCCTTCCAGTTGCCGGCAGAATTTTAAAATTTTATCTGTCACAGGGTTCTTACTGCCATCCTCCTGATAGGATATCCCCACAACAAAGCCAGCAGGACGCCACTCTTTAACCAATCGACTTATCGCTTCCCAGTTTGGCTTCTGATTAACCGCCGGAATTGTCTCCAACGGGCTCGCCATCCCCGTTACCGTTTGACCCACAGCGACACCAATCTTTTTTGTCCCAAAATCAAAACCAAGGTAGCCGTTGTCGTCTGTTTGAGATAATAGTGAATCCAGCGACATAGAAGCCCTCAGCTAACCCGATTTTTACTCGAGATCAAGCATGTCCCGCTTCAGACGAAAGAAGATCAAGGTCAATACCCAAGCCTCCTGCCGCAGCCTTCCAGCGATCTTTAAAAGGCAGGTCGAAAAGGACTGACTCACTGGCCGGAACACTCAACCAGGCATTATCAAGAATCTCCTCTTCAAGCTGCCCTGCAGCCCAACCGGCATACCCTAAAGTGATAAGAGGCGACTCTGGCCCCTCACCAACCGCCATCGCTTCCAATAGATCACGGGAGGTTGTCAATGAAACTGTCTCCGTCACTGGCAATGTTGACTTCCACTCACTCCCCGAGCGGTGCAAGATAAACCCTCGCTCCATTTGAACAGGGCCACCGAAGCAGACTGGATAATCTCCAACAGCTTTTGTTTTTGGCGCGATATCCATCTGCTCAAAAATTTCATTAAGCGCCATTTCAGCAGGGCGGTTAATAATGACCCCCAGCGCACCTTCGTGATTATGCTGGCAAATATAGGTTACCGTGTGAAAGAAATTGGGGTCCTTCAGGGCCGGCATTGCTATTAAAAAATGGTTAGCTAAGCTATCGTTTTTTTTCATTACTTTGTAGAGACCTTATCGCTGGCAAAACGCCATGTTCTGGTGATTGCCAATTGATCATATTCTTTGCTTATTTCAGCCGGAAATACAGCAAAAGGTGCGGCAAGCTGAACAATTCTAATGGCTGCATCATCCAGAATCTTATGTCCAGAAGAACTTCTTAGTTCAACCTTCTCCAATGATCCATCGCTATTAATCAAGACAACCAGTAGCAGTCGCCCAGCCAATCTTTTGCGCCTTGCCTCATCGGGATAATTAAGGTTGCCTATCCGCTCAATCTTCCGTTGCCATTCTGCCTCATATTGCGCAAAGATATAGCTTTTTGCACTCATCGAATTTATAAATTTAATACGGGGTCGCTTCGCATAATTCTGCTCCGCCATATTCAACTCTTTACTTAACTCCGAAATCTGCATGGCGAGGCTTTCGGCAGAAATTTTGCGGGGCTTATCTTCTTTTTTCTCTTTATCCGCGGTACTTATTTTCTTTGTCGACTTCTGCTGTACTAACACTTTTTTCTGGCTGCTCTGTGAGGATTGTTTTTCCATTTCAATCGCCTGTTGCCCACTATTCCTGGCAATCTGTTGAGGCCTCCCCCTCTCCTCAATTTTTTTCTTTTCCAGGCTTTCACCACTGCCCAGGCTGTTTGCCTGCGCTAAAAAGTCCGCCTTATCCGGGACTCTATCGCTACTCTGACGAACCAGAACAATTTCAAGCGATTTACTTGCCTGGCCAGGCTTTGGCAGATCAAAAGTAATGCCTAAAATAACTAATGCATGCACGATACCCGCTAAGAATAGCGTTGAAACCAATCTATCCGCCGATGTAACTGTTAATGCTCTACGCACTGTCCGCTCTTCACCTTTTCTCTGTCCAACTTCTACTTATTGGGAAATTTTCTGCTCGATCTGATCCATCAAAAGCCCGCTAATATTCAGGCCATATTGACGATCCAGCTCTTGAATGCAAGTTGGACTCGTCACATTAATTTCGGTCAGGTAATCACCAATCACATCCAGACCGACAAAAACCAACCCTTTCTCTTTCAAAACGGGTCCAACCTGGCTACAAATCCAGAGATCTCTCTCGGTCAACTCACGCCCCTCCCCTCGTCCACCAGCAGCGAGGTTCCCGCGGCTTTCTCCTTTAGCCGGAATACGGGCTAAAGCATAGGGAACAGGCTCTCCATTAATCAGCAAAATACGCTTATCCCCATCAATTATCTCAGGAAGGTAGCGCTGTGCCATCACGAACTGGCTATTATGTTGAGTCATAATTTCCAGCACAACACTTAGATTCACGTCACCCTCTTTCAATTTAAAGATAGAGGTTCCCCCCATACCATCCAGAGGTTTAAGAATAATCTCTCCCTGCTCCTTTAAAAAACCCCGTATTCGATTTGAATCGCGAGCAACAAGCGTTGGCGCACAACACTGCGTAAACCAGGCGGTAAATAGCTTCTCATTGGCATCACGCAACGATTGCGGTTTATTAACAACCAAAACCCCTTTCTCTTCTGCTCGCTCCAGCAGGTAGGTCGCGTAAATATATTCCGGATCAAACGGCGGGTCTTTGCGCATTAAGATGACATCCAGCTCATCCAGCGGCCAGTCTTTCTCATCGGTAAAGCGGAACCACTCTTTCTCGTTTCGCTCAACTTCAAGCCGCCTCATTCGGGCACCGCTTCGGCCATCTCGCAAATAAAGGTCGCGCATCTCCATGTAGTAAAGCTCCCAACCACGCGACTGTGCCTCTAGCAACATGGCAAAGCTACTCTCTTTATTAATTTTGATGCCCTCAATCGGGTCCATCACAATGCCAAGTTTAATAGTCAAACTCTCTCCTTTTAGGCCCTTTGATTAGACCCTGTTTACAAATCGCCCCATAACAACTGGACTGCCGTTATTGCAGCGATGCAAGCTGTTTCTGCCCGCAAAATACGTGGCCCCAATGTTACCGATTGATAACCGGCCTGAACAGCCTTACGCTGCTCGCTTTCACTAAACCCCCCTTCTGGACCAGATAACAGGATAATTGTCTGCTCGACTAGTTCGGCCTGCTGTAAGGATTGCTTTGCACGGGGATCAAGAAAAAGCTTGAGCGCTTCCTCTTTGTTCTCCAACCATTGATCCATTCGAACAATCTCACCCACATCAGGGACAACCGTTCTACCACTTTGTTCACTGGCCCCCTGCGCTATCTTCTGCCAATGGCTCTCTTTTTTTACCATTCGTTCATTCCGCACCGAAACAGCACAATACTCGGTGATAATCGGGATAATTGATGAAACACCTAATTCCACCGCCTTCTGTATAGCGATATCCATTCGCTCACCACGACTGATTGCCAGCCCAAGTGTGATATTTAATTTTGGCTCACTTTTTTTATCGAACCATTCACCAATCTTGACTACAACCACTTTGCGAGAGACGTCCATCAAAGAAGCTGCAAACTCACCACCTGAGCCGTTAAAAACTCTGATTTCTGAACCCGCTTTAAGTCTCAAAACAGAACGCAGATAATGAGCCGAGTCATTATTCAACGTAATGAACAGGTTTGTTTTAAGCTCCTCTCGCAAGAACAGTCGACTGATTCGCATATTAACTAGCGCACTGTGTCCCGCGATCTCTCGAGCCTGATGCCATTAATACTGACCACTCATGGCCTTTCATTTGCGTACAGTGACGCCAGAGAACGGCAAGATCACGCTCAATCAGGAATTTATTTGAGCTCATATCGGGAAAAAGAGAGTTGTGATGGTTGTCGCGAGAATACCATGAATGCAGGGAGGGGCTTAAGGCATTCTCAGACCTAGATGCCCTAACCAAGAAGATCAGTCTTCTTTTAAAGTATCCAGCTCATCACGTGTTGGAAAGGTGCGAATAACTTCTTTAGTACTCGGTGGCATTTGCAGATGAAAACCGAGTATTTTCAAATTTTCAAGCACCTTCACCACATTCTCACGTGCCAGCGGTCGATCGGCTGAAAGCGAGAGTTCAAAAACAAATTCTGGGTGAGGGAATTTCTTCATGATTTCTTCTGAAACTTCCGAGAAATCATCTTCTCCCAGGACGTACAGGTACATCCCATCCCATTTTTCAGTTTTGTAGATAAAACAGCTCACATCACTCATCGCCACTTCCTCCCAAATCCAGGTTCTCACAAATTGCCAAGATCGGCTTAGATTGGTTCATGGTGTAAAAGTGTAATCCAGGCGCTCCCTGCTCAAGCAGTCGCTCGCAGAGCCTTGTGACCACTTCCTGACCAAATGCCCGAATTGAGTCGCGATCATCTCCATACGCCTCAAGCCGTTTACGCATCCAGCGTGGTAGTTCTGCACCACACATATCAGAAAAACGGGCGAGTTGCGTGTAGTTTGTGACCGGCATAATGCCCGGCACGATCGGTAAGTCTAATCCCAGCTTTTCACAGCTTTCAACAAACTGAAAGTAACTATCTGCATTGTAAAAATACTGCGTAATGGCGCTATCCGCACCCGCTTCTACTTTGCGCTTAAAGTTCTGCAGATCCGCAGTGGCATTAGCCGCTTGTGGATGAAATTCTGGATAGGCCGCCACCTCAATATGGAAATGATCGCCCGTCTCCTCACGGATAAACTCAACCAGTTCATTAGCGTAACAAAACTCTCCCGCATCGCGCATTCCTGACGGGATATCCCCTCGCAGCGCAACGATCTGGTTAATATCATTCTCTTTGTATTGGTTCAGGAGGCTACGGATATTCTCGCGCGTTGAGCCAACACAGGAAAGATGCGGCGCTGCACGAACAGAAGTCTCCTTCTGAATCTCTAGCACCGTCTCAAAGGTCTTTGCTTGCGTTGAGCCACCGGCCCCAAACGTGACAGAAAAAAAGCGAGGATTTAGCTCAACAAGGCGATCACGCACAATGGCCAACTTTCCAGCTGCCTCTTCAGATTTTGGTGGGAAAAATTCAAAACTAAAGACCGGTTTATATTGTTTTTGACTGTCCATTTAACTATTTTTTTTAAACTGCTGGCGAGCCACCTCGACAAGTCGAGGTGGCTCAACCCATTAAAACCTAGTAACGGTAATGCTCTGGCTTATAAGGACCTTCAACAGCAAGTCCAAGATAATCAGACTGCTCTTGGCTCAGTACCGTCAAGTTTGCACCCACTTTTGCAAGGTGAAAACGAGCCACTTTCTCATCAAGATGCTTAGGCAGAACATACACGTCATTCTTATAGTCTGCACTTTTTTCCCATAACTCAATCTGAGCCATCACCTGATTGGTAAATGAAGCCGACATCACAAAGCTAGGGTGGCCTGTTGCACAACCCAAGTTTACCAAACGCCCTTCTGCCAGCACGATCAGCTTCTTGCCATCTGGAAAGATCACATGATCAACCTGTGGCTTGATATTTTCCCATTCATAATCCCGAACAGAGGCGATATCGATTTCAGAATCAAAGTGGCCAATATTGCAAACAATGGCCTCATTCTTCATTGCCGCCATATGGTCATGGGTAATCACGCTTACATTACCGGTTGTGGTGACAAAAATATCACCTTGCCCAGCAATTTCATCCATGCGAACCACACGGTAACCTTCCATTGCTGCCTGCAACGCACAAATGGGGTCAATCTCTGTAACCCAAACCGTTGCACCCATGCCTCTAAAGGCCTGCGCACAGCCTTTACCCACATCGCCATAACCTAAAACGATACAGACTTTTCCGGCAATCATCACATCGGTTGCCCGTTTAATCCCATCTAACAACGATTCACGGCAACCATAAAGGTTATCGAATTTCGATTTTGTAACCGAATCATTCACATTGATCGCTGGAACCTTCAGACTACCCTCTTTGACCATTTCATACAGACGGTGAACACCGGTTGTGGTCTCTTCTGATAGGCCACGCACATCACCTAAAAGTTCTGGGTATTTCTCGTGCATCATCTGCGTCAAATCGCCGCCATCATCCAGAATCAGGTTTGGACGCCAATCATCAGGGCCAAAAATTGTCTGCTCAATGCACCACAAAAACTCCTCTTCACTCTCACCTTTCCAAGCAAAAACAGGAATGCCTTGATCTGCGATCGACGCAGCCGCTTGATCCTGTGTAGAAAAGATATTGCATGAAGACCAGCGCACTTCTGCACCTAAGTCGATCAACGTCTCAATCAGTACCGCTGTCTGAATAGTCATATGCAGGCAGCCGGCAATACGCGCGCCTTTTAAAGGAAACTGTCCTTTAAACTCTTCTCTTAGTCCCATCAGCCCAGGCATTTCAATCTCAGCGATACGGGTCTCTTTATGACCCCATTCAGCCAAGGAGATATCGGCTACTTTATAATCAGGTGTTAAATTTTCTATCGGTTGTGTCATTTTAATTCCTTTATCTCTAAATGCCGGCTGCCGCTTTAAGCGCTTCAGCTTTATCAGTTCTTTCCCAAGTAAAATCTGCTTCAGTACGTCCAAAATGGCCATACGCTGCAGTCTGTCTATAAATAGGTCGCTTAAGATCTAACATTTCAATCAACCCTTTAGGGCGCATCTCAAAATGGTCACGCACAATATCGACCAAACGTTCTTCACCTATTTTACCCGTTCCAAAAGTCTCGATGCTGATTGAGGTGGGCTCTGCCACACCAATTGCATAAGAGATTTGAATTTCACAACGCTCCGCCAAACCGGCTGCAACAATATTCTTGGCAATATAGCGCCCCATGTAGGCAGCAGAACGATCCACTTTTGAGGGGTCTTTACCACTAAATGCTCCCCCACCATGACGCGCCATACCGCCATAAGTATCCACAATAATCTTACGACCTGTTAAGCCACAATCACCTACAGGGCCACCAATAATGAACTGGCCTGTTGGGTTAATCAGGTATTTTGTCTCTTTATGCAGCCATTCTGCGGGAATCACCGGCAAAATAACCTCTTCCATAATCGCTTCTTGTAATTCCTTTAAGCCAATATCAGGTGAGTGCTGCGTAGAAAGAACAATCGCATCAACCGCAACCGGTTTGCCATTTTCATAGCGCATGGTCACTTGGCTTTTTGCATCGGGCCGTAGCCACGGGAGCGTCTTATCCTTACGGGCTTGTGCTTGGCGCTCAACAAGGCGGTGAGAATAGGTGATCGGCGCCGGCATCAGAACATCAGTCTCATTACTGGCATAACCAAACATCAACCCTTGGTCACCCGCTCCCTGCTCGTGTCCTTCAGCCTCATCAACGCCCATTGCAATATCATGTGACTGCTTACCAATCGCATTCAGTACCGCACAGCTTTGCCAGTCAAAACCGATCGAGGGGTCATCGTAACCGATCTCTCTAACAACATTTCTAACCAGCTCTTCGGTGTCTACCCAAGCGCTGGTGGTGATTTCACCCGCCAATATCACCATGCCGGTCTTAACCATCGTTTCACATGCCACGCGTGACTCAGGGTCTTGCTCAAGCAGCGCATCCAATACCGCATCAGAGATCTGATCGGCCACCTTGTCAGGGTGTCCTTCTGATACAGATTCTGAGGTAAATATAAAGTTATCAGTCATGTTACAAACCTTTTCAAAAGCCTTCGAGCGTCTTTCACGATCAACCCACAAGGCACAAAAAAACCCGCTAAGCGTATGCTAAAGCAGGTTTTCACCCATATTTAGCAAAATTTATATAGCGCCTGCAAGCCGGTTCAAATCAGCGCTTCTCCAACTAAGTATAGATTACAAATAATCAACGTCAAGGATTTTTGAGAAATAAAAAGTCGCTCCAACAAGCTGCAACCCTGAGTTATTTTCGCACCACTAGCCACTCATCAAGGATTTCATGCGCGTCATCAACGCCTATTTTCCCGGGCACGGAAAACAACTGAAGAGAACAGGGAACACCCTGTTTTTCAAGCTGGTCACGGGTGCTCAATAACGTACTTTTTGCGTTCCCTCTGCTCAGTTTGTCTGCTTTGGTCAGGGCAATATGCAGCGGGAGTTGACGACTCTGTGTCCAGGCAATCATCTGCTCATCAAATGGCGTGAGCGGCCGGCGAATATCCATCAACAAGAACAGCCCTCTAAGTGCTGTGCGCTCGTTTAAGTACCGCTGCATATTAAGTTGCCAGTTTTTCTGCATCTTTAGTGACACCTTAGCGTACCCATATCCGGGAAGATCAACGAGCCGCCGTTCATCATCGAGGTTAAAAAAGACAAGCTGCTGTGTCCGCCCAGGTGTTTTGCTCGTTCTAGCAAGGGCTTTCTGAGAGGTAATTGCATTGATGGCGCTAGATTTTCCTGCATTTGAACGCCCTGCAAAAGCAACCTCAAGACCCTCATCAGGTGGGGCACTTTTAAGGTCTGGGGTGCTCAATAAAAATTGGGCTGTTCTATAAAGATTATTCATACTAATTTAGTTGGGATCAGGTTAATCATTAATTTAAGGGGAACTATAATACAATGCACCGTGCTATTGCAGAATAGACAGGTTGTTCAGATCAGTTAATAATAAGCAGCACATGCAGCTATTTAGCAAAATAAAAAGAGATAATTCAGGAGATAGGATGAAAAAAACATTAATAGTTTCAGCGTTACTTGGAGCAAGCTGTTTGACTTCGTTGGCCAATGCAGAGCCCGCGAAGGCCACTGGCCCCGGAGAGATTATAGCCGGAAAAATGCTGGCAAAATCGAAATGCGCAGGGTGCCATGGCGCTGAAAGTACCGGCAATCAGGAAGGTTTACCTGATCTCGCAGGAAAGAGTGAGGCATATCTGGTCGAGCAGTTAAAAGCGTTTAGAATAGGTTACCGGAACAATTTAATGATGACACCAGCAGCCACCTCTTTGACGGATAAAGAGATCATCGAATTGGCTGCTTATTATGCAAGCCTGAAAAAATAGGCGTAGTGGTAGTTAATCGTGGAGTGAGTGACTATAATGCTCCATTAATGCCCCTCCTTGGGCAGATAAATGTTCAGCGACTATTCAGGCTGACAGGTGTAGTTTTTGAAGAGCTAGACAGATAAACTTTGGAGATAAAAATGAAAAAAGTATTAGCAGTTGTGGCAGTGAGCCTTTTGACAGGTATTACCGGTGTTGCCAGCGCAGCACATGCAGATGCAGCAGCAGGTAAAGCAAAATCAGGAATGTGTGCGGCGTGCCATGGGGCAGCGGGCATTAGCTCTATCCCTGGCTATCCTAACCTGGCAGGACAGAACGAACAGTATTTAGTTGCACAGCTAAAAGCATTCAAAGCGGGCACACGTAAAAACCCAATGATGAACCCAACAGCTGCTGCGCTGTCTGATGCGGACATCGATAATTTATCCTCTTATTACTCAAGCTTGAAGTAATTCCAGGTTAATTGTTTTAAGCATAAAGCCTCCTTTGGAGGCTTTATGCTTTCTTATTGATAGAGAGTTGGTGATGAAAAAACAGATACTATTTGCCGGGTTAATTCTGGCATTTGGAATGGGGGCGGCACAAGCGGCAGATGTGGCTGCGGGAAAAACAAAGTCAGGAATGTGTGCAGCATGTCATGGCCTGGATGGGAATAGCCCAGCACCAATGTTTCCAAAGCTGGCTGGACAGCATGCCTCTTATCTGGAAAAGCAACTCCAGGATTTTAAATCTCAAAAGCGAAATGACCCAACTATGACGGGTATGGCAGCAGCCCTTAGTGATGAGGATATTGCCGACCTATCTGCCTATTATGCGAGCCAGAAAAAGACTCTCGAGGTTGCAGATGTTGAAAAGATCACGCTAGGTGAAAAACTTTATCGGGGTGGCAACCCAGAAACTGGCCTGGCTGCCTGCTTGTCATGCCACAGCCCGACAGGATCAGGCAATGAACCCGCTGGTTTTCCATCTCTAAGCGGACAGCATGTCACTTACCTGGAAAAATCGCTTAATGACTTCAAGTCAGAGGCCCGCACAAATGATGCCTCTGAGATGATGAGAAATACAGCGGGTAAAATGACGCTAAAAGAAATTAAGGCGGTCTCTTCTTATATTTCAGGGTTGCACTAAGCTCACTTAACGGTAGCCGCCTCATTTTTATTGGTGGCTATCGATCAAAAAGTTTCAATTATTTAGGGGGATAACGATAATCGTTCTCCCCCTGTTTCTTCGGGTGTTATGACCAACAGCAATACCCATCACGCCAGTAGGCGAGCAATTTTACTAAAGTTTCTAGGTTCAATGAACCTGGCAATTACGCTGTTGGTTGCGATTTCTTTCGCCTCAATTATTGGTACGGTTCTTCAGCAAAACCAGCCCTACTCGGATTATCTCTTAAAGTTTGGTCCCTTCTGGTTTGAAGTCTTTAAGGCGTTAGGATTATTCCAAGTCTATTCTGCGATTTGGTTTCTAATTATTCTTGGCTTTCTGGTTTTATCGACCAGCGTTTGTATTTACCGAAATATGCCAAGAATGTTTCGTGAGATGCAGGACTTCCGGCTGGAGGTCAAGGAAAAATCACTTAGAAACCATAAGCATCACAATGAATGGGAAGTGGCTGCACCGATTGAAGAATGCCTGTCCGTATCGCAAGAGCTTTTAGCACACCATGGCTTCCGGTTGAGGGAGAAAGCGGGAGACAATTACCAGCTCTTGTCCGCAATCAAAGGAGCAGGAAGTCGTTGGGGCTACCTTCTTACACATATTGCGATCGTGCTGATCTGCATTGGTGGGTTGATGGATGGCAATGTGCTATTAAAAATTGCCGAATCTCTTGGTGAAATAAAGGTAGAGAAACGTAATATTTTAGCTAATGAGGTGCCGGATATTAGCCGGCTGGCTAGCAGTAATCTCTCGTACCGGGGGAATGTGAGCATTCCTGAAGGGGGCGGCGCTAATGTTGTTTTCCTCGGCTATAAAGATGGTTATCTGGTTCAGCAACTACCCTTCACCATTGAGGTTGAGGACTTTAGGATTGAACATTACGAAAGTGGTCAGCCGAAATCCTTTGAGAGTGATCTGGTGATTGTTGATGATGAGCTAGAAGCGCCACTTAGAGAAACGATTTCTGTCAATCACCCTCTTACCTACAAAGGTGTCTCAATTTATCAGGCCAGTTTTGGTGATGGAGGCTCAAAAATAGAGCTTAAAGGGTGGTCTTTGGCTGGCGCCCAAAAGGAGCCTGTGGCCATAAAAGGGATTATCAACCAGAGCCAGAAGATACAAACCAGCATCGGCGAGATGGATCTGGAACTGAACGATTTTCGGCTCTTCAATATTCAGCCCTCTCCAGAAGAGGGACGAAAGTTTCACAATATTGGCTCAAGCATTCAGTTTAAGTTGAGGGCAGCAACGGGTGAGGCAAAGGAATACCTAAACTATATGAGCCCAATCAGTACCGATGGGCGACTCTATTTTATGAGTGGTGTCCGCAGTAGTCCGGCCGAACCTTTTCAGTATCTTTATCTACCTGCGGACTCTTCAGCTTCTATTCATCGTTTTATGACATTCTATAATCGACTGAAAGACAGTAAAGGGTTACATCAGCTTGCATTAAAGGCTGCTTCGGCAACTACAGATAGCGGTGCCGTACCGGAAGGAGGGCAAGAAGAGATCGCGAATATGATGAGCATGCTTGTCCGCATTTATGTCCAGGGTGGAATGGATGCGGTGATTGGTGCTATTGAGTCTCGCATCCCTGAAGAGAAGCGTGAGGAGATTGCCGGCATTTATGTGAAGATTCTCCGCCACTTGCTGGGAACAGTGTATCTCGACCTATTAAAAGAAGAGGGTCAGTCGATAGAAAAAGGAATGAGTGAGTTTGATTCACAATTTTTCGAGGATGCGGGTGCTGCGATAGGGGCGATTGAACGATATGGTTCACCCTTCTATTTTCAGCTGGTGAATTATGAGCATATTCAGGCGACGGGACTGCAGCTAACAAGGTCTCCCGGTAAAAATCTGGTTTATCCGGGTTGCTTTATGCTGGCGTTGGGCGTATTTCTGATGTTCTATATGCCTCAGCGCCGGTTGTGGGTCTGGTTACGAAAGAAAGATGGCTCTGTTCAAGTCATTTTATCGGGGAATGCTGTACGAAACGAAATGGACTTCGCTAATGAATACCAAGAGATACATGAAAAACTGGATGAGGTCTTCTCTCCACATACTTAGAGACTGAATTATGGTGACATCAAACCAAACCTTAAAACTGGAGCTAGATCAGCGCTCCTTACTACAAAGACTAAAATTAACCGACTGGATTTGGGCAGCGATGCTTTTGGCTGGAACGTTCTTTGTTTATGGTGAATACAATGAGTTGATGGATATCTATGAGAAAGGAATTCTCATTTTGACAGCTGCCACGCTACTAGTGATGGGCTTTTCATGGCGGGCTTTGCAGATCCTAACTACCCTTATCGCTTTATTAAGTCTGTTTGCGCTCTCTCGTTATGGCGGTGAGCTGGCACAGGTTGAACAGGATTTTTTCCTGAAATTTATGTTTTCAAGCCAATCCGCAATTATGTGGATGAGTGCGCTCTATGTGATGGCAACAATTGCCTACTTTGGCTGGCTATTTTCCCAGGTTGAATTTGTCGGGCGGGTTGCGAGCAGCATGACCTGGATCGCCACGGCGATGGGTTTTGTTGGCTTGATGGTGCGCTGGTACGAGTCTTATCTAATTGGTACAGATGTAGGGCACATCCCTGTCAGCAACCTGTACGAAGTCTTCATTCTCTTTTCGATAATTACTGCGCTGATTTATCTGCACTATGAAAAACGATACAACACACGCTCGTTAGGCGGTTTTGTTCTGTTGATCATCAGTGCTGCTGTCGGCTTTCTTCTTTGGTACGCATTTGATCGCAATGCCGCTGGCATACAACCGCTGGTACCCGCGCTGCAAAGCTACTGGATGAAAATCCATGTTCCAGCAAATTTTGTGGGATACGGTGCTTTTGCGTTAGCCGCAATGGTAGGTGTTGTTTATCTGCTTAAAAAACGAGCACTGGATCACAACCCAACAGGGGTGATGGCTTTACGACTTCCAGAGCTCAATATGCTCGATGATGTTATGTATAAATCGATCGCCTTAGGCTTCGCCTTTTTTACACTGGCGACGATCCTGGGTGCCTTGTGGGCGGCAGAGGCCTGGGGCGGATACTGGTCATGGGATCCCAAAGAAACCTGGGCATTGATTGTTTGGCTAAACTACGCAGCCTGGCTTCATATGCGCTTAACGAAAGGCTGGCGGGGTCGCCCCATGGCCTGGTGGTCGGTTATCGGCCTTTTTGTTACGCTGTTCGCATTTTTAGGTGTGAACATGTTTTTGTCTGGTTTGCATTCATACGGAGAGCTTTAGAATGAGATTTATATTGAAGAATATCGGCCTGTTACTCACATTATTGGTGACAACATCATTACCACTCGTTGCTCAGGCAGCGCCTTTTCAAGAAGGCCAGGATTATAAATTATTGTCAAAACCACAAAGTACAATAGATAAAGACAAGGTCGAAGTCAGGGAGTTCTTTTGGTACGGCTGCCCTCATTGCTACCACTTCGAACCCACTTTAGCAGCCTGGCTAAAGAAACTACCCAGTGATGTTGCCTTCGTCAGAACACCTGCTGTATTCAGAGAAAGCTGGAAAGCGCACGCCAAGGCCTATTTTGCGGCAGAAACCTTAGGGGTAACCGACAAAATTCATGCAGACCTCTTTGACGCCTACCACCAAAAGGGAAAAAAGACCGATACAGAAGAGGCTCTAGCGGCTTTTTTTGTAGA
>Ga0164315_10000229_pt1 | contig 36226 bp, 30 predicted proteins | sample GuaBasSedimGuay6_FD_113737 | JGI IMG/M metagenome (GOLD analysis project Ga0164315, IMG submission 113737) | Subseafloor sediment microbial communities from Guaymas Basin, Gulf of California, Mexico - Guay6, Core 4569-2, 0-3 cm | ecosystem: Environmental > Aquatic > Marine > Hydrothermal vents... | reverse complement strand
TCCACTGAATCCGCTTTTCCTTCCAATACCGCATCAAGAAGGGCTCTGGATCCGATATGCATCCGCCATTCGGGAAGCTTCATGGCCGAAAGAAGATCGTGGAGAAGCATGAGAACTTCCAGATCGCCGTCCATGCCCTGCAAACCGATCAGTTCAGCTCCGGACTGAAAGAACTCATCGCTGGATATATCTTCATCTTCCTGATGCCGGAGTATGCTGTCGGCGTAATAAACACGCCGGGGCAGCGGGGCATTCTTCAGAGAGAGTCCCATCTGTTTGGCCAGAAAGAGGGTGATGTCCGAACGGAGCATCAAAAGCTCTCCATCCCTGTCGGGAAAGCGGTAACTGCGCTCCTCCTGGGCATGGCTGAGAAGAGGGCGGTAGGTTTCAAAATAATCAAACACCGGTGTGAGAACCGGCATATATCCCCAGGACTCAAAATGTTTTTCGGTAAGGCGTAAAAGCTGGCGGTGCCGGTAGGCCTCTTCCAGAAAGAATCCCTCTGTTCCCTGGGGCGTGCGAAGTCGCTGTTTATTTTCCTGATTCATGATTTGCATTATGCCCGGAGCTTGAAAAGGGGTCTACAGCCTTTACTTGTTATTCGCCCATGCGATGACACCATGGGCAATTCTCTCGGAATCCTGTTCCCGCAGATTTGACGATCGCAGGGCCCAGGCGTTCCTTGTATAGTGGATGTTTCTCACTTCGATGAGAACTGCCGCATCGGCGGGGTTGTTATCCAGTACACGCAGTGCCTGATTGTGAATAATCGATCCATTCCCAAGAAAGGGTATAAGGGCCGATGCAAAGGCCCGGGAGCTTTCTTTTTCCTGATTATCTTTCCCGTCAAAGAGCACCGCCGTACCTGCAGGCAGATCCGCTGTATTATCTGCGTGGATGCTGATATACAAGGTACCGTTCTGTTTCCCGGATGCAGGTACACTGTTTATCTGTTCACCGGCAATGATTTTTCTCAGGTTCAGTCCATCGGTGGTGCCCACCGGACGGTAACCGCCTATACCGTTTTGAGCGGCCTGGTTGTACACCTCATTTTTCCGGTGGACGAAGGTTTGCCGGGCATCTATTCCGTTACGGATGTGATGATCCGGTGAAATAATGGTGAGGGACACCGATGCCCCCCGGCGGTAGAGCGAGCGGTAGAGCCGCAGAGATATATCGTAGGCATACTCATCCTCGGTTATCACTACCGGGTTGCCGTTACCATCGGCAACGGTAACGATGGCACCGGGATCCAGACCGCCGTGTCCGGGGTCAATTACAATATGCCAGCCCGCAAGACTGTTATCGATTTTGGGAAGTGAGGCAATTTCATTCTTGAATATATCCAGAACCTGCCTGCCCCGGCGGTAATCCACAGCTGCAGATGCATCGGGAGACTCCCAATAATCCTCACGGGGCTGGCTCTGTTTTTCAGGAAAACTGAAAAAATATTCTCCTTTGGCAGGAGGTTTGTTGTTTTCCAGGCGCTGAACAGGAACCGATGCCAGAACAATTTCAGGTTCCAGGGGTTTCCCGGCATCTGAAGAGTTTAAACCGGGAAAGAGAACCAGCAGCTGCCCGGGATGAATGATATCTTTCTCCAGATTGTTCCATAATTTCAGTTCATCCATGCTCAGGGAGTACTTCCGGGCTATGGTCCACAGGGATTCCCCCTTTTTTACCTGATAACCTTCAGGCCGGGGCGATTTAACTATCAGCAGCTGTCCGGGGTGAATCACATCGCTTTCAAGAGAGTTGTACATACGCAGCTCCCCGACATTCAGCCCGCTGCGTATGGCGATACCCAGAAGCGTATCCCCGGGAATTACCTGATAGTTTCCATCCGGCAGCGGCGCGGGAATGCTGATTTTATCTCCGATTCTCAGATTATCCCCGGTAAGATCGTTGTAACGGCGCAGATAATCCAGCTCTACTTTGAACTCCACTGCCAGAGCAGAGAGACTGTCTCCCGGGCGGACTTCCAGGGAGGTAATCCCGTTTACAGGGATTAGAAGCCTCTGACCGGGACGTATTGTTTCATTATCCAGAGAGTTGGCTCTGACTATCCAGTTTACCGGTACATCAAAGTGCCGGGAGAGCCCGTAGAGAGTGTCAGATTGAGCGACGGTGTAGTTTAAGGCATCTATTTCGACATTTTCCGCCAATCCGAAAACTAGAACGAGAACGAGGAATACAATGCTGCGGAATCTGTTGAATATTAGCGACACGCTGTCCCTCCCGGAAGTGTCGCTTTGAATATCGAGTTAAAGAGGAAGGGGCCTGAGAAAAATATGCATTTTTTCCCGGGCTAATTGTCCCGGGTGTAAAAGGCCAGATGGGAGCCACCGTAAATCCGCTTGTCGTAGAGACGCAGGCCGCCTATAAGTTCGGGAAGTTTATCTTCAGCAGGATAGTGTATCATCAGGGTGCCTCCGGCTGCAGGCTGGGATGCCTTGTCCGCCAGATGGAGAAGCTGTTCTTTATTCTTCATGGGGAAGGGGGGATCCAGATGAACGATGTTGTATCGCTCCATTCCCGGGTGCAGAACCCTCTCCACCGGGCGGATTACAAGGCGGACGGAACCGTAGCTGGAAAACTCCCTGTCATCTGTGGCGATTTTCAGGTTTTCCATGATGGTTTTCCGCTTGCCGCCGTCTTTTTCAACCAAAAGGGCTTTAACCGCCCCCCGGCTCAAAGCTTCAAGAGCCACCACACCGGAACCGGCAAATAGATCGAGAAAACTCAAACCTTCAAGATTCCCGAGAATGGAAAACATGGACTCCCGCATACGGTCCATCGCCGGGCGTATCACCCCCGGGGGACATTTAACGGTTCGGCTGCTGAACCGGCCTCCGGTAATTCTCATCTATCCGGTCCTCAGCAGGTTTTCATCAAAAGGCGGGCAGCAGGAGAAAAGCTCTCTTAACGGGGACATACCCGCATCAAGAAGCTCAGGGTCTTTTGCTGTAATATCCAGGACTTTTCCCCTAGCTTCGATAAGAACGCTTAAATCCCGAACCGGGTCGGCGATACTCAGTTTTAGAAATCCCGACTGCCGGGTTCCTGCCATATCTCCGGGGCCTCTCATCTTCAGATCTTCTTCAGAAAGAAGAAAACCATCGTGAGTTTCCTTCATTATCATCAGACGCTTTTTTCCATCATCACTCAAAGGTTCATTGTATACCAGAAAACAGTAAGACTGCTTTCTGCCCCGTCCCACCCGGCCCCGGAGCTGGTGCAGGGCGGAGAGTCCGAATCGCTCGGCGTGTTCTATCACCATGCAGCTGGCCTGAGGAACATCAACACCCACTTCAACAACGCTGGTGGCCACCAGTACATCCAGCCGGCCTTCACGAAAGTCTTTCATGATGCGACGCTTATCTTCTTCTTCAATCCGGGAATGAACCAGTGCCGTTTTAAACTCCGGGAATATCTCTGTACTCAGGTGGGAGTACATGTTCTGCGCATCCTTGAGGTTGCTCTTATCCGACTCTTCTATCAGGGGATAGACAAAGTAGGCACGGTTTCCTTTCTGCAGTTCCCTTCGGACAAATTCATAAACCTTGGATTCATTGCCCATGCGGGCCAGATGGGTTTCCACCGGAAGGCGGCCGGGGGGCATGGTTTTAATTGAAGAAACATCCATGTCTCCGAAAGCTGTCAGTGCCAGGGTTCGGGGTATGGGGGTGGCAGAGAGGGCCAGTACGTCTACGGCAAGGCCTTTGTCCGTCAGCTTCCGCCGCTGTTCGACGCCGAATCGGTGCTGCTCGTCGATAACCGCCAGTCCCAGGTTTTTAAAAGTAACATCCGAACCGAAAAGGGCGTGGGTTCCCACCGCAAGGTCGATGTCCCCGGCGCCCAGAGCCGTGGTAAGGGCGCTCCGGGAAGCCCGGGTAACATCTCCGGTAAGAAAGGCCACCCTTACCCCCAGGGGCTCCAGCTGAGCGGCCGCATTATCGGCATGCTGCCGGGCGAGCAATTCTGTCGGGGCCATAAATGCGGCCTGTCTGCCGGCGGCAATCACCCCCAGGGCGGCCATAAATGCCACCAGAGTTTTTCCTGAACCCACCTCTCCCTGAAGGAGCCGGGACATGGGCCGATCCGATGAAAGATCGGCTTTGATATCCTTCAGGGAACTCTCCTGATCCGCTGTAAGTTTGAAAGGCAGCTCCCCCCGCAGCTTATCGATAAGTTTATCCGACCAGGGACGGGATTCCCGGCCTTCAGGTCTCATCGCGGCGGCCCGCTTTGCTACGGTGAGCTGCAGGTGAAAGAGTTCCTCGTAAATCAGGGCCTTTCGGGCCGCCTGGGCATCGGCGAGCTCCTCGGGGAAATGAATGCTGTGCAGGCACTCCCCTTTACCCGGGAACCCGAATTCTTTTCTTATGGATAAGGGTAGCTCGTCGTTCAATCCTACGGCATAGGATTCCAGGGCAGAGCGGATGGCCTTTCGCAGCAGAGACTGATTCAGACTGCCGCTTAAGGGGTATACCGGAAGTACATGGCCGAAATCCTTACTCTCGGTATCAGGGTTAAAATCTTCAAAAACAAAGGATCCGGACTGAAGTTCTCCGAATTTGTTCCTTTCAAAAGGACCCGTTAATCGTATCACTTTACCCGGGGGGAGCTTTCCCGCCAGGAAATTCCTGCCGAAGCAGAGCATGGAAGCCTCTCCACTGGCATCAGCCACAATAACTTTCAAGGCCTGCCCTTTTTTCCAGTTGATGTATTCATGGCGGAGAACCCCGGCCACGGTAACTGCCGGGTGTTCCGGGGAAGATTCAGCCAGGGGAACAGTATTCTTTCTATCCTCATAACGGAGGGGGTAATGACGCAGCAGCTGGGCGACATTAACCACACCCAGAGCGGACAGGTTTCGGACAGCGGCGGGTCCGACACCTTCAATATTCGCTACCGGGTAGGTTAATTCACCGAGAAACATCTATGTACTAATATACCCTGAGTGCATTGAGTTTCGCATTCAAATAGTTCAGGAGTTCAATCAGACCCCAGCCGGCCAGATATCTGAAGGCAATCAGGACTGCGGCAAATATTCCCAGGGCAAGAGGGTAGGCCACCGTCTTGTTTGTGAATATTCCCAGAAACCGGGAAACCAGGGGAAAGAGGAAGCGGTCGATACTGTCTATCCAGTTCGGTTTCGATCCCTTCATGGCGTAAAGGGTTATCAGGCGGAACAGCATCATCACAGCCATAATCATAATGAAAAAAGCAACAAATCCCCAAATTCTCAAGATGAGCCAGAACACCAGGCTGTACCAGGTGGGAAATAAACCGGCGGCCAGATTCTGGGTAAGAAACAATAGAAAGCTTAAAACAATGATGCCCAGTATGGAGGAGAAATCAACCATACCGAATTTGAGCCAGCTTATCCCTCTGAAATGTTTCATGTAGGGCTCTGTCAGGCTATTTATCAAACCTTTGAACTTCAGCATACCCGGAGTTGAACTGCGGATCCAACTGAGTATGAAACTGGCAATTATTACGAAATAGTACACCATCAGAAATCCGCTGATGACGCGCATGGTTAACCTGAAAAAATCCATTTAATAAATCTACTCCTTCCACGCCGCAGCCACGGCAGGTTTGTCATTTATACGGTTGATTGTAAAATCATCGACGGCTATGCCCAGCTGATTCGATGCTTTAACAACAGTCTTACTGCCGTTCTCCCTGATATGCAGGAAAAGAGTTCCCGGCCCGGGGATATCCTGAAAAAACGATCTCAAGTCTATAAGATCTTCTTCTGAGTACTCATCGTCCACCAATTCTATGTGAATTTCCGGAACTCCGATAATTTTAAGCTCATCAGGCACCTTAATTTCATCAACTTTTATCTGTGGTTTGTCCCGGCTCAGGTCTACTTTGCCGATTACCCCGAGAATGGCATCCTCCACCAGGAGATGTCCGTATTTCTCGTAGGTTCTGCTGAATACCGTCAATTCCACGGTTCCATTGAAATCTTCCAGCACCGCAAAGGCCATACGGTCGCCCTTACGCGTAATCAGACTTCGGACGTTCTTTATCATTCCCAGAACCGTGTAGGATTTATCACTTGAACTCCGCTCAATTTTCTTAAGATCGAGATTGGATGTTTTATTCCATATTTCCCGGTAGATATCCAGAGGATGCCCGGAAACGTAAAAACCGAGAAGTTCTTTTTCCAGGCGCAGCAGTTCGCTTCCCGACCAGCCTTCCACTTCTTCCCAGTTGAGATTAGCTTCCACTTCTTCAGAAGCTTCGGCAAAGAGGGACACCTGACCCACCGCTTCATCCTCTTTTTTCTTCATCGCCGCCTCAAGAACCGTATCCAGGTTGTGAAGCAGGGTGGCCCGGTTACGGGATTCTATGCTGTCAAAAAGTCCGGCCTGTATTCCCGCTTCCAGCATTTTCCTGTTCAGTGATTTCAGCTCTGTTTTTTCAAGAAAATCCGGAAAGTCAGAAAAGGCTCCATTGGTTTTCCTGGCGTTGATAACAGCCTCTGCAGCCGCCTGCCCCATTCCCTTTATACCCATCAGACCGTAAACCACTCTGCCATCGGACACGGTGAAGGTTTTGTCTGAGAGATTGATATCCGGCGGAAGTATTTCAATACCGTCACCCCGGGTATGGGCAAGATAGTTTTTAAGAGTTTCGGTATCGTTGATTTCGTTTGTAAGATTGGCTGCCCAGAACTCGGCAGGATAATTGGCCTTGCAGTAGGCTGTTTTGTAGGCTACAACCGAATAGGCCGCAGCGTGTGATTTGTTGAATCCGTATCCGGCAAAGGGTTTGAGCATTTCAAAAATATCTTTGGCCTGTTTGGGATCGTATCCTTTAGCTTCGGCCCCTTCGATGAACTCAACTTCCATCTTCGCCATTTCTTTTTCTTTCTTTTTACTCATGGCCCGCCGGAGTATATCGGCTTTGCCCAGGCTGAAGCCGCCGATAATCTGGGCAACTTTCATTACCTGTTCCTGGTAGACTATTACTCCATAGGTAGGTTTGAGTACTTCCTCCAGATCGGGATGGGGATACTGTATTTTCTGCTTTCCGTTTTTTGAATCGATGAACTGAGGTATGTACTGCATGGGGCCGGGGCGGTAAAGAGCGTTTAAAGCAATAAGATCTTCAATACTCGCAGGTTTTGCATCTTTGAGAATCTTCTGCATACCCTGACTTTCAAACTGAAAAACCGCTTCACTGCTTCCCTTTCCCAGCATACCGAATGTCGCTTCATCATCTTCTGGAATACTTTCCAGATCGAATGAGGGGCTGTGCAGACGAATCAGAGTTTCGCAGTTTTTCAGCAGAGTAAGAGTTTTAAGTCCCAGAAAGTCCATTTTAACCAGACCGCAGGGCTCGATGATATCCATGGTGTAAGCGGTAACGACATCCCCTGATTTCTGATCCTTAATCAGCGGAACATAATCGGTAAGGATGCTGCGTCCGATAACCTTTCCGCAGGCATGGGTGGAGACATGACGGTTCATGCCTTCAAGAACTGCGGCCACGTCGAATAAATCCTTGTATACGCCGCCCCGGTCGTAGAACTCTTTCAGTTGAGGCTCTACTTCAAGGGCCACTGTAACGTTTATTTTCCGTCCATCAGGTGTTTTCCCCTCTGGAACCAGTTTGGATATGGCATTTGATTCGCTGAAGGCAATATCCAGCACCCTGGCTACATCTTTAAGTACGGCTTTAGTCTTCAGGGTTCCAAAGGTGCAGATTCCGGCTACATTCTCCTGGCCGTACTTCTGGTGCACATATTCAATCACCTCACCCCGGCGTTCGAAGCAGAAGTCAACATCAAAGTCCGGCATACTCACCCGTTCGGGATTTAGAAACCGTTCAAAGAGTAGTTCATATTTAAGGGGGTCTATGTCGGTAATCTTCAGAGCATAAGCTACAATACTGCCTGCACCGGAACCCCGCCCGGGGCCTACGGGAATGTCGTGCCTTCGGGCCCAGTCAATAAAATCCCATACAATCAGGAAATAACCGGCAAACTCCATATCAAGTAAAACTTTCAGTTCAAAATCAGCCCGTTGAGTAATGATTTTCTGTTTTTCTTCATCCACATCGGGATAACGTTCTTTGATTCCTTCGAAAGTCAGATGCTGAAGGTATGATTCAGGACTGGCAAACTGCTCAGGAATCTCGTAATGCGGCAGCTGAGGACCGGGCTGAGGGATGGTGAGATTGCACTTCTCAGCCAGTTTCACAGTATTCTCAATGGCATCGGGAAAATCCGGAAACGCCGTTCGCATTTCCTCTTCCGTTTTAAAATAGAACTCGGGATTTTCGGTTTTCAGCCGTTTGGTATCGGTTTGTTTCTTCCCTGTGGAAATACAGATGAAAATATCGTGGGCATTGGCATAATCTTTTTCCAGGAAGTGAATATCGTTGGTTGCGATAATGGGTATACCAGTTTCTTCATGAAGCCTCCGCATTCCTTTGCGTATGGTTTCCTCTTCGGGTATCCCGTGGTTCATAATTTCCAGATAGAAATTGCCGTCACCGAATAAATCTCTGTAATACAGTGCTTTACTTTTTGCTTTTTCGAAATCTCCTGCCTGAAGGGCTCTGGGAATCTCACCAGCCATGCAGGCCGTTGAGGCCATCAATCCCTCATGATGCTTCTCCAGTAACTCGTCGTCGATTCTCGGTTTGTAGTAAAACCCTTCAATGTAGCCCTTGGAAGTGAGTATCATGAGATTTCTATATCCCTCTTCATTGCGGGCGTAAAGAACCATATGATGACTTCTCGGACCGTTTGTAGGTTTCACAAAACGGCTTCCCGGAGCGACATACACTTCGGATCCCACAATGGGGTTTATTCCTGCTGCATGGCATGCCTGCTCGAAATGTAAAGCCCCGAATAGATTCCCATGATCGGTTAAAGCAATATGCTTCATCCCCTGTTCAACGGCTTTTTTTACGTAATCGGATATACGGCAGGCACCGTCGAGTAATGAATAATCAGAATGGTTGTGAAGATGGACAAAGCCGCTCATATTTCCCCCAGCGCTTCAATGATAAAACGGCATGGCGATTCTGTCACCTGCTGATGTGATTCATAAAACTTCTGACAAGCTTTTTTGCGGTTTCTTTTTCATAGTCTCTTTCATTCCAGGATGCTGTTATCCTACCAACAGCATCGTCCAGAGACTCAAGCTCTTTCGTGTTTAAGGGAAGGGGGCGGCCGGCCATTCCCACTTCCACATCCCTGTTCCTGAGAACAGTGGTATAACCGTCGGTAAATGCCATTCTCAGATCTGTGAGTACTTTTTTTTCAACTCTTGCCAGAGCTGTAAAAATAAAAAAACGTTCTTCCTCTCCTGTAGGCAGCACTTTTCTATAGGTACCGTAATCCCAGGATTCTGTGGGAATACTGATTCTGCATATCAATTCACCTTTCCCCAGTCCGGTTTTTTCCTCCAGGAGTGCCAGGGGAAACTTTCTTGTAACCGATAGAGCTTTACGCCGGCTGTGTCTTTCTTTCAGACTCCTGGTTTCTATAGTGGTTTCCAGCAGCTGCAGCAGGGGCCTTAAATCACCGATTTTATCTTTAACAGCCAGATGACCGCCAATGGTGGCCCTGCAGCGCATGGGTCGGTTGCCGATACGGATAATAGCATCGTGAAGACCTGCAGGCAGAGTGTTTCGTCCAATTGCCGCCAGGCGGTCGAGGGTCATCATTGAGCCGATTTCAAGGCTGTTTTCCGATCTCGAGGCCCTTGCCAGTTCTTCTGCCATCCCCAGGGAAATTACGTTTTTCGGCAGGCTGATAACGGTTTTATTCTCTGAATAGCGGGAAAGATGTGTCCCTCCTGCCCAGAAAACAGCATCAGCTTCAGATCTGTTGATTTCAAGAGCTTCGTTGATGGTTTTAGGGAGGAATACCCTGGGAGATGTGTATTTAAGATTCATGGATACGCTTCTCCCGGAGTTTTGCCGCCCGCAGAATGGCATCCATAACCCGCCGGGTAGAACAGCAGCTGCAGCTGACTGATTCAGCAGTTTCCCGGACCAGCTCCGCCGTGGGCCTTAACGTCTGCCGCAGCAGAGCTTCGGTTGAAAGAGCCCTGGCAGGGGCACAACTGCTGCAGAGCTGGATGTGGGCCGATTTGTACCCGCCAATGATATCGGCATAACTTTTTTTGGAAGAAATGCCTTCCATGGTCCATATATCCTTGAACTTCAGTTCAAACGCCGGCACAAGACAGGAAAGAACAGGTCTGTCGTCCATCAGTATCAGACAGGTTCCGCAGAGTGCATCAGAACAGCTTTGATGTATTGATTTAATCTGTAAGCTCTCACGGAGAAGCTCCACGCTGCGGTGATGAGGCATGGCATCAATTTCAACCGGATTACCGTTTAGAAAAAAGGATATCATCATTTTCCCATACCTCCGGTACGCAGCTGTTCCGGTGTTACAGGAATTCTGCTGATGTTAACTCCGGAAGCTTGTCTGACAGCCTGCATGTATGCAGCGGGAATCAGCAGCCAGGGAAGTGTTGAAACATCTTTGGATATACGCTTATTTCCATTGTTATGGAACTGTATATCAACCAGAGTTGCCTCTTTCTGTTCATTTCCGGAATGACACCAGTTTAGTGTTTGTTCAACAGATATCTCCACTGCAGATTTGGCAAAATCAGGCATCAGCAGTTTACCTCCGTCAATAACAAGCCATATCTGTGTCGGGGTTACCTCCATGGTAACTGTGGATACGGCTATTTCTACAATCCCCACTCCCCATGAAATATTTTCAAACGGTGAACCTTCGAGGAGGTTGGGGTTCCAGCTTCGATTTCCACTTCGCCGTCGGCTTCGACTGACGGATATGGGCAGGGGATCCCTGAAACGGCGTTTTGAGAGGTCGTTTCCCGCCAATTCCAGAAGTTTTGTGTAGATTGATACATTGCGTCCCAACAGGGTGGGGCCGGCTTCCTGATTCACCTTGATTCTTCTATTGGTGAAGTTTATGGATTTATCCCCAATCCCGAGTATTTCCCCGGTCATATTCGACCATGCTCTCTCCAGGGGGCCGCCATGATTGAGGGACGGCATCTCAACGGTGAGTTCGCCGTCTTTATCCAGGGTAAGAGTTAAAAAAGCCGATCCCAGATCTTTCGGTGAAGAGAGAAAACCGTTTCCGAACCACCCGCAGCTTAAACCTATACCCCGGTAGGATTCCGGTTCACTGCCGAGATGATGACGGCTCAGGCGAATCTGTTCAAAGGATGCACTTTTCCGCTCAAAATCAGACAGGTTCAGAGCTGTATTCAGCATCTCTTTCATAGGAAAGTCTTTGGGCAGCACAATTCCGGGACCGAATGCCTGTCCGGGTACGGGAAATGACTCCCGATACCATCCTCCCGGAGTGGAAAGGCTGTGCTCTGCGACACAGGATGCGAATAATTCACCGGCCAGGAAACCCAATTCAAAACCTGCTCCCGGGCCGAAAGTTGACGGCGGGGATGCTCCATGGCTGAAGCGTCCGAGAATTGAATAGTTTCTGCAGGGGTAAATACTGAACAACCCGAGAAGAACCCTTTCAAAGAACTCTTCCTCCAGAGGGAATACGGCTCCGCAGAAAATAGTGAAGATTATTTCCAGTGCTGCAATCTTTCCCTCAGTATCAATGGCGCCGCGTATATGAAATTTCCCGCCGGGACTGCCGGGTACTGTACTGTTGATTCGCACTGATTTTTTTGCCCGCTGGGAAAGTAATGCCGCTTGACATGCCGTTACAGCCGGGAACCAGAGTTCTTTGTTGGACCCCGGGCTGACGGGATAGGTTCGGACATGTATGTTTTTTTTATCAGTTTTCAGGGCAGTAGAAACGTTTTGCCTGATACTGCCCGGCCATGAAGATGCCGCATGTATCGTGTAATTGGCACCGTCTTTTACACAGACGACAGTCTGATCTGCTGAGGATGGGTGCGTTTGAGGAATCTCAATGTTTTCTTCGATAACCTGAAATGCCTTGGAAAAAGCCTCGACGGCAGAACCTTTTTCAATGAGTTTCTCTGAAACAAGGGGTTCGGTATTCTCTGTCGGCGGTGTAATTTCCATTTTTACCCGGGAAATCCATTCATCGACTTCTCTGGTATCCGGTCCGGCTGCTGCCAGAACCGGCTGACCATCCCAGAGTATGTTTTTCCCGGTGAACAGGGGCATGGGTACCCCGGCAAACCTGGTTTTTCCCGGGGAATTTTTGCCTGTGATGCACACCATATCCGGAGGCAGTTCGGGCAGCTCTATGGATTCTATACGTCCGGCTGCTGAGGGAGCTTTTAAAAACCGGCCGTTGAGAACACGTTTCCCACCGGCATCACCAGGTTGTTTAAGACGTCCTGACATCTTTTCGGAGAGTGTTCGGCTTTCATCCATGACGATTCCCCCTCAAAGTTTCTCTGATAACAGCAATTATGCGTTTCTGCTCCTTCCAGCGTAAGCCGGGCCATAGAGGCAGAGATAGGCTTCGATGAAAAAGGTTTTCGGCAGCAGGGAAATCAGATGCTTCAAGATTGTATTCTGTCTTCCAGTATGTCATTCGATGCAGAGGGATAAAGTGAACCGAGCTTCCAATACCTTCCCTGTTAAGCTGTACGGCCAGGTTGTCACGGGCGGCACTGCCGGCAGTGCGGACAATGTATAAATGCCAGGCATGTCCCCGGGTATCCCGAGGCAGTTTCAGATTCGATATTCCTTCAAGAGCATAATTGTACCTTTGTGCCAGTATACGCCGTTGTTCAAGCAGGTAATCAGCTTTTTTTAATTGTACATGCCCGATGGCTGCGGAAAGATCGGGCATGTTGTACTTGAATCCCGGAGCGGTAACATCATACTCCCATGAATTAACTGCAGAATCAGCGGCATAACGATTCCATACAACCCGGTCTATACCGTGAAGCCGCATCAGCCTCATTCGTTTCTCATATTTTTTATTCCGGGTAACCACCATTCCACCTTCTCCGGTGGTAATGGTTTTAGTTGCATAGAAGGAGAATACACCGATATCACCAAGGGTTCCCGCCATGCCTTTGCCGGTTCTTGAGGGAAATGCATGAGCGGCGTCCTCTACGATGGCTGCATCAGACCCCCCCAGGGCCTTTCTGACAGCTTTGATATCGCATGGATAACCGGCCAGATGAACTGGTATTACAGCTTTTATTTTTTTTCCGGATTCTTCTGCCGCATTAACAGCTTTTTCCAGGGCAGCCGGGTTCATGTTTCCGGTAGTTTCATCTGAGTCGATAAACACCGGGTTGCCGCCTAAGTATCTGATAATCTCAGCTGTTGCGGTAAATGTCATAGTTGGAACGGCTACAAGGCTGCCGGAACCGATGCCAACAGCCTCCAGTGCCAGATGCAAACCTGCGGTTGCCGAATTAACACTCAGGGTATTCAGCTCATCTTTTTCCGGAGAATCGGAATCCATCAGAAATTCGGCGAAAGCCTTCTCGAAGGCCAGGGCTTCAGGTCCTGTTGTCAGCCATCCGCTTTTTATAACTTTCCGTGCGGCTTTCCATTCAGCTCTTCCCATTGAAGGCTTGAAAAATGGAATCGGTTTAATATTCCGGTTCATTTTCCGGGCCTGCCACAGCGGGGAAATAACGGTTGATAATTTTTCTCAATTTGTGCCGGTTCCGGAAAAGTCCGGGTTGTTCTGTATCCAGTTTCAACACCGGTTCAAGTTCCTTTATTATTTTACTGACAACTTCCTGTACTCCGGAAGGAAAAGTTATTTTGACAATTCGGGGGTGCTCTGTGTCTACAGGTGTTTCATCATCAGACCACAGGCGTTCAATTTTCTTTTCTCCCGGCCTCATACCCACGAACGTGATGGGGATACTCTCTTCATCGTAGCCGTAGAATTTAATCATCTGTCTTGCAAAATCCACTATTCGTACCGGATCGCCCATGTCCAGCATATACAAACCGTTATCTGCGGATAGTCCTGTGGTTTTTATCACCAGGCTGACAGCTTCGGGAATCGTCATAAACCAGCGCCTGGCATCAGGATGGGTAACGGTAACCGGTCCTCCGGCGAATATCTGCTCCTTGAACAGAGGCATGATACTGCCTCTGGAACCCAGGACATTACCAAAACGCACCACCATAAAATCCTGACCCTTATCACGCTGGGAAAGAACCAGCATTTCGGCAATCCTTTTACTTGCTCCGTACACGGAGCTGGGATTAACGGCTTTATCCGTAGATATAAGTACAAAACGCTGAGTTCCGGCGTTTACCGCGGCATCAATCAGATTCCGGGTTCCAATCACGTTATTTTTCATGGCTTCCACAGGGTTATGTTCCATCATGGGAACATGTTTATGAGCGGCACCATGAAAAATCACATCGGCTTTCAGTCTGCTCAGAAGAAAGTTGATATAGTCTCTATCCTGCAGCTCACCGATTACCGGCACAATAATGGCCTTTTCACCGACACCGGCATCCTGGAGTTTCCTCAATTCCCTTTCAATTCCCCAGATACTGTTTTCACCATGACCGAGGATGTACAATCGCTCAGCTCCGCCGTAGAGCAGCTGCCTGGACAACTCACTGCCGATACTTCCACCGGCTCCGGTTATCAGTACACGCTTTCCTCTCACATAGGAGAGACTCTCTTTTAAATCAATGAGAACCGGTTCTCTTCCCAGGAGGTCCTGGGGATCCATATCCCGTGCCTGAACAAAGTGGGGGTCTGCTGTAACCAGCTGACTGACTGAGGGCAGAATACGAATTCTGGTAAAATCAGCCCGGCGAAGAGCTTCATAAACCAGATTGAGCTGTTTTCTTGATACAGAAGGAAGAGCCAGCAGAGCTTCTGCTTCATGGCCTCTGTCCAGAATACCGGCGCAGGCGCTGACAGGTCCCAATACTGGAATACCGTCTATAAGAGTTCCAATTTTATCCCGGTTATCATCCAGGAACGCCACAACATCACCGATAACGCCGTTGGCGTTGATTTCCCTGGCAATGGCCCGGCCGAAATCTCCGGCTCCAACTATGTATATTCGCTTGCCTTTGGCCATGTTTAAAAATGTAGCATCGAATTGATGTGTGGGACACCCTAAACTTGCAATCGGTATCACCGAAACTTATTAATATGAACTTAATTACCAGAAAATCAGTAATCCTGATGTTTTTACTCAGCAGTTCGCTCTCTGCATCATCCTTAACGCTGCTTATTGAGACAAAAGATTCGATGCCCAGAGATGAAATGGACATTCAGGAAAAAACAAGAGTTGTTTCATTGGAATCAGGCGTAATGGATGTCTTGTTTGAAAAGGGTCATATTTTTTTCAACATGTTTTCTCTGAAAGAGGAGGATTCATCCTCCGAATCTGAAATGGAAGTATTAAACTATGCAAAAGAACTCGGAGCAGGTTATTTACTGGTTCTCAATCCTGAAGACAACGGTGCCTCATGGCAGTTAATGCCTGTGGACCGAAGTTCAGGCGGCGGAGAAGGTTTTGTAAACTTGACTGATACTGATGCTGACAAAAAAATCGGTGAGCGTTGGACGATTATGGGCACAATGCTGGCAGAAGCGCTTGTTCATCTCATCAATTAACTTTGCTCCGAAAAACTGCCGATGAGTATTCAGAGGAGAGATTTGCTGTGAAAAAATATTCAGCTGTTCTGGCACTGTTTTTTCTAACCTTCGCCATTAATGCCCAATCAGTATGGACCGGGAATGCCTCAGTTGGCGGATCTATCGATTTTCCGGGAAAATCTGATGTTTTCAGAGCGGCATCAAACTCTTTTCCTGAGGGTACTGTTTTAAGAGTAACCAATCCCAGGGGCGGTGCAGAGGTGGATGTGACCGTTACCGGCCGCCTGGAAAACCCGGGTGTTTTCATTCTGATTGAAGCAGAGGCCGCATCCTACATCGGGCTGCCGTTGGATCATGTGCTTCCGGTGCGGGTTACCCCCATCGCTCAGGCTTCGGTGGGAATAACAAAAGCTGTACTGGAAGAAACCGGAGAACTGACGGAGGATTCCGATTACAATCCCGCGGCTGATATTCCGGAAAAACCGGAAATAAAGCCGGCTGAGAGTGAAACTATTGTTACCTATAATCTGGACGTTGAAAAACCGGAAGTGGAAAAAGACAACAGTAAAGAAGATGTCAGCTCTGATGAAACTAAAGGGACTAAAATATTTTTTCTCACACCTTCGGATCTGCGTCCTCCTGAGGCTCCTGGGTCAGCTGATACAACAGGAATTCATGAAACCGTAGAAAGTCCTTCAATACATGAATTCAGCAGCTCACAGAGCGACGAACAATACGTTCAGGTAGGGTCTTACCGAAGCCGAACTGTACTGGAAAATGCTTTGAAAGAATTAAAGGTTATCGCACCGGTTTACCCTTTAAACGTCGATTCTGTTACCTATAAAGATGAAACAATTTATAAACTTCTCATCGGTCCGCTATCCCCGGCTGAAATCGGAATTGTTCTCAAGACCGCAAGGTCGACTGTTTTTCCTGATGCATTTCCTTATTCTCCATGAATGATGCTGATGTAATCCTTGAAGATGCGGCCCGGATACTCATCGCTGCCGGCTGGGGAGTACATCCGCCGCATCAGTATCTGGATGACATGGATTCAAACTTTCTCGCAATATGGGAGAAAGTTAAACCTTTTACCCTGATTTCCCCCGAGCGGGGTTGGGCCCTGGCTGAAGCTGTAAGGTATGTCTGCCGATCGGGAATCAGCGGTGATATCGCTGAATGCGGGGTATGGAAGGGTGGAGCATGTCTTCTGGCCTCGCTGGTTTTACAGGAAGAACATGATGATTCAAACCGCCGGATCTGGCTCTATGACACTTTTACCGGCATGGTGGCACCCGGGGAAGAAGACCGCATCGCCTCCAGCGGAGAATCCCTGAGCGAAAGAAATCCTGAAGGTTGGTGGAGCTCCTCTCTCAACGAAGTGAAGCAAACATTGACAGAGAGAGATCCGGGGTCAGCAAACTACAAATTTATAAAAGGACCGGTTGAAGAAACCCTTAACTCGGAGATACCTGAAAAACTGGCGATTCTCAGACTCGATACTGACTGGTATGAATCAACAGTAAAAGAACTTGAGGTTCTCTACCCGAGACTTGTACCCGGCGGAATCCTGATTATTGATGATTATGGGCATTTCACCGGGGCCAGAAAAGCTGTGGATGAATACTTCAAAGATCTGGGAGAACCGATACTTTTACATCGGAGTGACTACACCGGCAGAGTCCTGATGAAGAAAAACCCTTCGGTGCCGGTAGTCTGATACCCAATCCAGAAACCCGGCGTTGTAAACAGGATTTTTTAAGAAATTCATTTCTGATAATTCCTCGGACATTGATTTAAAACATTCGGATTCGCCTCTTATTGTGAAGGATGTATGCAGTCTGTATTCACTGGATATTTCCCGGGGGTGTTTAACTTTTCTGCGCTCAGCCCGGGAAAGTGAATTGTTATGATACTCATAACTGACAGAATATAAGTTTTTGATTTTTCCAGCTGCGGATGGGTGTTCCCAAACCCGTAGAATAACCCCGGAATCTTTTACGGCCAGATTAAGTGATGAAAGATCGACGGGAAGTGCCTCATTTATTACAGTCGACCAACCTTCTTCATCTGTTGATACGGTCAATGCGTGTATACTCACTCCGGATTCTGCAGCAAGGCTCAATGCGGTGCAGAAAGAAGGATCTGTATGCGGATTCGGTGAGAATACCTTTGCCGAGGGATTCATTACTGTAAAGAATACAGCGGCTGTATTTCCCTCTCCGGGATTACAGAGTTCTCCAAGATGTTTCACCGCTCTTGTCGAGGGAGCATCGGGAAACAGGGCCCTTCCCTGTTCCACCAGGGTGCATGCTTTAACCTCTGTCCATATTTTTTTTGTTCCTCTTGAAAGAAGCCAATCCATACGGGATTTTCCCAGTGTCTGTTCCGATTCAGCTTGAAAACCAGGAAATAAACCCGGCAATACCAGCTTGCCGACAAGACCATTGGATCGGGCCGACACGAGAGGGATTACTGTATCCCTGTAAAGGGCGGCCGCCAGAGTCCATCGGGTTTTTCTTTCTGGTTTATCAGCTTTTTCAAGTATCAGCTTCCTTCCAGGCAGGAGGATTTCTCTCAGACGTCCTGGATTCGGACAGTGGGTTTTCACTATCCCTGCCGGTGTGCGGGCCAGCACGATGAAACGGTTGGGTCTTTCTGAGAATTCAGCAACTCCACCGGGTATAAAAGATCTGAAGCCTGACAAGATTACCGGGTCCAGTTCCGCATCATGTTTATCATTTCCTCACTGTCCCATTCCAGAGCGCCTGTGGCTGCTGCAACGGCCTTTCCCTCTCTGTCAATAAGGATGGAGGTGGGCAGTGCTGTTACACCAACAGTCATGGCTGCTTCAGCATTGATATCCAGGTATACAGGAAAATCAATACCGAACTCTGCAGTAAATGTTTTTACCATATCCCCTGTTTCCTTGACATTGACAGGGAGCATCACGAAATCACCGCTGTTCAGCTTATCGGCCAGTTTTTCCATGGAAGGCATTTCCGCCCGGCACGGTGGGCACCAGGTGGCCCAGAAATTAAGAAGCAGTACATTACCTCTGTAGTCACTCAGCTTTTTACTCTCACCGTTGATATCGGTAAAAGTGATATCCGGAAACTCCTTTCCCTCGGATATAAGTCTGAATCCCAACGAGGTTAATTCATTGTTTTCCGGCTTTTGAATCCTGTTGGAGCATCCCGAAATCAGCACTGACACGGAGATTGCAAGAATTATAACCAGTATGCAGTTTCTTTTTTTGTTCATAACAACCTTTATTATCGGACAGACATGATGATGAGTGCCAGAGCATTGTGAATTGTATGAGACAGCACAAGGGGGAATAGACGTTCCCGGCGTATGAAAAACAAAGTGTACATAGAGCCGGATATCGCCGCAAAGAGTAATCCATTCATGCCCTGCCATATATGAAGAGAAGAAAAAAACAGAACGGGAAGACTGAATATAATCCAGCGGGGCCACCCCGCGCTCTTCATACCGCTTATCAGCCAGGAGCGGAAGTACAGTTCTTCGCTGAGGGCGGTAACCAGGGCAAAAATACATATCAGCAATATTCCTTTTATGCCGATTATACCGACGCTGTAAGAGCCATAGGCTGCCGGCAGAATGAAGCCGAGTAGGGTTGTAACAGCCGGAAACAGGAGAATAAACGGGATATCTTCAGCAACAGGTTGTTTCCAACCTCGATGTAATCTGGTCTTTGCTGTGCCCTGCAGAGTGATAAACAATAAAATCAGAAGAACCGGGAGGCTTTTTATAATTGATATAGAGACAGTCTTATTATCAAGTATTATTGTATTTCCAGAGGACTTCTGAAAAAATAACGGAATTAGAAGAGCGGCTGAGAGTAATAATGTTATGATATGGAAGCTATAACGCTCAATCCTTCCTTTCATGTGGCGATTTTAACAGTCTGAAGCCGATAATGGAATAAAGTATGTGGATAATTTTACTTGTCTTATTGATAGTGGCTCTCTTTTTTATACTCAGTAAGCCCGGGAGTATACACCCTCCGAAGCTGGGGGGCCGGGGCAGGGTGGAGTTTTACTCGAAAGGGATGGACGCCGGTTTTTCTTTACAGGAAATAAATCTCCTCTGGTCGGCTTCCCAGAGAGCTGAATTACCGAACCCTCCGTCTATCTACGGATCGGTGGAGGAACTGGACAAAGCAATCAATCAGATTGCCGGTGGAAAGAAATTCTCTGAAAGAAAGGGAATTGAACCGGAAACAGTTATTCTCAAGAAACTTTTTGACTACAGAAAAAAAGTTGAAATGGGTAAACCTAAATACCGCTCAGGCCTGAAAAGCACCCGGGATATCGCCATTGGACAGAGACTTACCATTCGGGCTGATGGTGTGGGTGTGTATTCCTCCAAGGTTGTTGAAAACGAACAGAGCTACCTGACGATATCGATACCTGTGGGAGATCCTCTTCCCGGCGGTTTCAGCTGGAGACAGGTAAAGCTCAATAATTATTTCTGGAGAAAAGAGGATGCCGGTTATTTCTTTCAAACCCGGGTAATTAACAAGTTTTACGACAGGCACAATCTACACTTCAGAATTTATCACAGTGATAATATCCTGCGGAGCCAGAAAAGACGCTCAGTAAGGGCTTCTGCAAGAATCTCCGCGCGTTTATACCCCCTGAAAAGCCTGGAGGATGCCAATCAATGGATGGAGTCTTCCCCGGGGCTCAGCTGTCTGATTGTGGATCTCTCAGAGGACGGAGCCGCATTGAAAATCGGAGGCCGGGGGAAAAAGAATCAGCCCTTCAAGCTGCAGTTTAAAATAAGGGATGAGATTGTCGTACTTCCCGGTGTTGTAAAACGGGTTCAGTATAAACCGAAGCCTGATGAATCAACTCTTCATGTTGAGTTTCTGCCCCCCGGAGAAAATACAAAAATGATTCTTCTCTCATATGTTTTTGATATAGACCGTAGCCGGTCCAAGGAAGAAAACTTCGAAACAAACGATACACTTAACGTTATTTCCGGAATTTCATCAGAAAAAGATACCGTTGCTGAAAAAACAGAGGGTTCAGATGTAAAGGGTTCAGATGTAAAAGAAGAAGCCAGGGATGAAACGGTTGAAGAATTAGAGAGTGTTGATGAGGATTAATGCCCTGCTGTATTGATTTACTTCGCCTGTGATATTAGTTTTCAGCTACAGACAAATAACATGAGGTATTTAATGAAGACACTCTACGCTGTTTCAGCGGTATCACTGCTGATTATTACGTTGATTTCCTGTGCCGGTGGGCCGGCCGATTCCATACAGAGGGAAGCAGAACCGGAAAATGCTGTCGTTGAGGAAGCTGCCGTACAGATGTTGACAATCTGGAGACCGGATTCGGTCGTTTTTAAATATATCGACGGTACTATCGATAAAACTATCAAATACAGCTACGACGAAATGGGTAATGAACTACTTTCCGAAGAGTACGATGGAACAGGAGAGCTCCTCCACAGTTACAAATCACACTTTAATCAGGGGGTACTGATCAGTAAGGAAGTCTACGATTCCTCCAGTTTGACAGGAACCTCTCTTTTTGAAATTGATGGAAACGGTAATATCAGCAGGATTGTCAAGCAGGATGCCAATGGCGATATCCAGTCGATTGTAATAAATAGTTACCAGGAAGATATTCTTATGTCATCCTCCACCTACGATTCAAATGAGGTACCCAATCTCAAGATGATTTACAGTTATCAGGGTGATGTCCTGGCGGGGATTGAATATCAGCTTCCTGACGGGAGGGTTGATGCCCGGCTGTTACGAATAATTGAAAACGGTTTACCCGTAGAAGAGAAGATGGTTCTCTCGGATAAATCTGTTGAATCATCCCGTTCTTTTATGTATGAAAATGGTGTTCTCAGAGCTGAAACTCAGTATGCCGCTATGATGAAAATCAAATCGGTTGAATATGATTATGATGATAACGGTAACCGTATACGTGAAACATGGTCTGATCGAAGCGGAAACGAATATGAAGTAATCGAGCGAAGCTGGACATCTTTTGAGATTAGTGAGTGAGGTTGGTGTATATGAAAAAAATATTATTAATTATCAGTTTCGGGGCTGTTCTCATCGCTTCAGTGGCTGGGGGTCAGGAAGGAGAATCCTGGGCAAGACTTTATCGGCGGATCCCGGATTTGAAGCAGAAATATTCAATTATGCAGAACATTACAGCTCTGGATGACCGAAGTCTTGAGCCGTTCCTTCTGATTTCCCTGAATGAGCTTGTTTATGGAGAACTGTCCCAATACCGCACGGACAAAAGTACTTTTTCTGATTGGGAGCTTCTAACCCGTTCAATTATTAAAGAATTGGGAGATATTAAAGCTCAAAGTGCTGTAACAACTATATGGGATATTGTAAAAACGGCTGAAGTACCGCTGCTCAAGGCTGAATCTCTTATTGCATTGGGTAACATCAGAGCAATGAGCTACGCTCCGGAAATTGCCACGATGTTAAGAAATCTGAATTTCAATACAAGTAATGATCGTGATTCTGCTGAAATAATCGCTTATGCAGCGGTGACGGCTCTGGGAAAAATGAAGGATGATGTTGGATTTGAGCCGGTTTTCGATGCTTCTATCGGCTGGTACAGCGATAGAGTCAGCGATCTTGCAGCTCAGGAGCTGAAAACTCTGTCTGAGAATCCCGTTGAACAGCTGGTTGGTATTATAAAAGGTAATCCGGATTACAAGTACAAACGCTACGCTTTAAAAACGGCCCTTTCCCTGGATGTGTCTGATTCAGAAAAAACCTCCGCGTCTGTTGCCGCTCTTTCTGAGGGGTTGAAATATTCTGAAAATGATTATGAACTGAACCTTCAGCTGATAAAATTGAGAATCGATGCCATAACATCTCTGATTACCCTGGGCGCTGCCACACCGGAATCACCCCGTCTTCTTGATAAAGCCATTAAAGAAGGGAATATCGATGAGAAACTCATTGCGATACAGGCTTTGGGGAGTGACGGTAGTGATGAGGCTGCAACGGTTCTTGCCCGCCGGTTATCTGATTTCAATGAAAGACAGGCTTCCGGCCTATCACTTGATAATGAGGAACTTCTTCTTGTAAAACAGCTGATGTTTGCAATGGGTGAGTCAGGAAACCAGATTGGGATTCAGCCGTTGAAGGAAATGTCTTTTGTTGGTTTTACCCCTGCAATACTGCGGCAGGCGGATGAAGCCATGGCAAAAATCGGCGGCAATTAAGCTTCCGTTTAAAGCAGTTCGGAGATAACTGCAGTTAAGCCTTACATGAGACGCAGCGTAATCGAGATGACACCACCGGCGGCGATCGGGGGTGTCATCTCTCTTGTCATTTGCAGCCGCTTTAACATTAGCGGGTTTGTGAAGTTATCCAGTCTTGTTCTCTCAGGTTCTGCAGCATTATTTTTTGCTGTGGCATCTGCTTTATTTCTTATACATGGGAATAAACGAGTACGTATTCTGGCTCTTTTCTTAAGTTCTACAGTAGGTTTTTTTGGACTGTTAACAGCACTTGGGGCTGCTGAGTTCAGGAGTGCCATGTACTATACCGGGATACCTGTTTCGTCGGTACGATCTATTAACGTATTACTGGGATCCGATCCGAAGGCCCTGTCCCGAGGAGGGTGGGTTGCCGATGCGGCTCTACTGAGTGCTGAAAGCGAAAGTATTGTGTGTGATGCCCGGGGAAAGGTTGTGATATTCGGCCGGGGAGACTTCGATAAACTTGGTGAAGGCCGGTATGTCCACTTCAACGGAAAACTTAAAAGATCAGAAACTGCGGATAAGGGAGTACGGTCTGATACTTATTCATACATTTTTTTTAGTGATAATGATGAGCCCGGTGAATGGAAAAGGGCCTTCTACAAGCTTCGGCATCGAATTACAGGAGAACTTGAACGAAGACTTTTTTCCGGGAGCTACGACAGTGGTACCTTTCTTTCCGCTTTGTTACTGGGTCGGAAAACAGATCCCGGTTCACCTTTAATCCGTTTTTTCCGAAAATCAGGATGCATACACATTTTAGCACTTTCGGGGTTTCATGTCGGCCTGATAGCTTTTGCCTTGCGCGGCCTTCTCAAACCGCTTGTCGGTTACACTGGAGCATCTATACTTTCTGCCGCCGGAGCTCTTTTATTTCTGGTGTTTGTCGGTATACGGCCGTCTTTGTTCAGGGCGGTTTTAATGTATGTTCTTTACACCCGGGATTCTCTTCGCGGATATAAAGTATCACTTTTACACTACTTATCTACAGCATTTATTATACAGGCTTTAGTATTTCCCTTTTCGGTATACAGTTTGTCTTTCCGTCTCAGTTATGCCGCTTTAGCAGGTCTATCCCTCGGTGGAACAGCTTTCACTCGTATTCTTTCCAGATATTTTCCACTGAAATTATCAACTGTTCTGGGGGCCGGGCTGGGAGCACAATTAACTACCCTGCCGCTGACAACTGCGGCCTTCGGTATCTGGTACCCCATCGGGATAGCGGCATCACCTCTGCTCACAACACTGAGCGCCGGGGTTATGGCTTTAGGCAGTACACGGTTGTTATTTACTGCAGAGAGTCAGGTTGGACTATACCTGAGTCAGATTCTTGATGGTGCGGTTACACTTATCAGCCGCACAGCCGATTTCTTCGGATCAGTTCCTGCGGTGGAACTCTCATCAGGTTTCTCTTGGCTCATTGCTGCCGGTGGGACTATAATTCCTCTAATCATTATTCGGAGTATCCAACACGAACACTTATCCAATAATCAATCACGATTCCCCGGCCTCAATTCGGGCATTTCTGGACAGCCGGGAGCTGGCTCCCCGAAAGAGGTGGGGGCAGAACTTTCTCATCAATCCCGGGGCCCGCAGAAAAATTATTTCATTGCTGGAAATCGAAGGGGACATGGACGTCTGGGAAATCGGCCCGGGATTAGGCGCCATGAGCATAGATATAATAAAAGCAGGCGCTTTTCTTACCGTCTTCGAAATAGACCCGGCTTATTGCCTGTGGCTCAAGGAATCCCTGGGTTCACCGAAAATGAATCTGGTGGAAGGCGATGTTATGAAAACCTGGAGGAAAGAATGGGAATCCCGACATCCAGACAGGGTTCTGGGGAATCTTCCCTATAATACCGCCTCAGCTATCATTGCCGCATTTATAGAATCAGACCATCTTGCCGACGTCAGTGTGTTTACATTACAGGATGAAATGGGAAAAAGAATGACGGCAAAACCCGGGATAAAAGATTATTCGTCCTTCTCTGTGCTATGTCAGACTGGAGCACAGATAAAAGACGGAGGCCGGCTTTCTCCGGGATCTTTTTATCCTGCACCCAGAGTGAACTCGAGGATTGTAGTACTGCGTCCGGCAGAAATTTTCGGATCTATTGATAATCCTCCGTTATTCCGATTAATTGTCCGATCCATGTTCTCCTCCAGAAGAAAAACACTTTCCAATAATATTGTCTCAGCTTCCAGGAATAATGATTTTCCGAAGCAGGAGATACTCAAAGATGCTTTTTCTTCAGAGGGTATTGATTTAACAAGAAGAGCTGAAACAGTATCACCGGGGGAGTGGGTTGCTGTGGCTAACAGAGTCAGTAAAGGATAAAGCAAAGGGTGACTCAGGAAGTTAACAGGATCTGCAGTCTTTGCGGCGCTGATGAGATTGAGGATTTTACTACAGTTTCAGATCGTATTCTCTATCACCGATGTCGGAATTGTTCCTACATATCCAGGGATGAGGCACACAGGCTCTCAGCTGATGATGAAAAAAAACGGTACCAGCTTCACAATAACAGTCCTGATAATCCCGGTTATGTGGAGTGGATAAACCGTTTTCTTGATTTTATTTTTAAATCACCTCTTCCCGGAGGCCGCCGTATACTGGATTTTGGAAGCGGCCCGGAGCCGGTTATGGCTGGAATGATGGAGAATCTCGGTTATCGTGTATTTACTGAAGATCCTTTTTTTTCTCCGGAAAAGCCCGGGGGATGTTTTCAGCTGATTACATCCCTGGAAGTATTCGAGCATCTGCAGAATCCTTATGAAACACTAGTGCATCTGGCATCCAGGCTGACAGAAAACGGAAGGCTCTGTATCTCCACAGAATTTATTCCAGACGATATGGGCAGGTTTGAGTACTGGCGTTACCGCTCTGATGAAACCCACATCGGTTTATTTACTGCAGACGGACTGATAAAAGCCGGTGAGAAGGCGGGATTTGAAATGGAAGACTGTGATGGAACCCGTTATATATCCTTCCGTCTTGCCCAGAGGGGACGCTCATGCTAGTTTATCTTCAATTATGGCCTTGTTTTTAATAGTATCAGTACCATTCTGGTTTCTCTTTATCGTTTCTTTCTACCGAACCCCATCCAGGAGCTGGAGAAGTCTCCTTCTACCTTTTCTCGGGGGAATGCTCATCGGTATGGCTGCAATAACCATAACGCTGGGGTTGTTAACCCGGACTCCCTTCAGTATGAACCTTCCGGAACTTTATCGCTGGGCCTGGTTACGCGGTCCCGGATGGCCGATGATAATTACGGTTCCCATCCTCCTGTTCAAATACCTGAGGAAGCCTACATCCTATTCCCGCATCAGGGAGATTGCAGCCTGGCTGAGCGGAACAGCCTTTATTTATATGTTCTGGTATTCTGTTACACCGGATCCCGGATTTGATTTTTACCGGTTGTTGTTTTTGCCTTTTTTATGGTTGAGCTGCATCGGTTCAGTTACCTGGCTTGTAGACAGGGGACTGCGAGTGGATGGTTGGATACGCTATATTCTATTCGCCGCTGCCGAGTTCTCTTCATCTCTTCTCATTCTTCTGCCGGTACTTTACACCATGGGAGATGCATTTTATTCCTTTGCAATCTCCATCTTCCTGACAGCTGCATCAACATTTCTGTTATTCATGGACTCCCGTGGGCGACTCAATTAAAAAGCTGTTAATACCTTTCAGCCTTCTTATGCTCCTTTTGTCATCGTGTAATTCTCAAACAGTTCTGGTTGTCAGCGACCCATATATCAGTTTAATTGAAGGTGATAAATGGGGGCCTTTGCGGCTGGATTTTATTGTAAAAGCACGATTATCCGGATTCAAAATATTATCAGAACAGACCTCGGCAGATATAGATTTATCACAGTTGTTATCTACTGGTTCTGTTCCCCCTGATATCGTTTTACTCAGTCCCTGGAATGCTCAGTCCTTAAGTAAGCTGGCCGGGAATAATCTGACTGTAAGAGAAATGCGTTTTATTATCGCCGGTGGTAATCTTCCGGATAAACCTCAAGTATTAGATATTCCAAACCTTTCTGCCGTTGTTCCGGATCGGTCGGCCGTTATGCTTCAGCTGGGGACACTCTCCCGGGAAATAGCTGAGAACAGCGGAAAACCGGCCTTTGCCCTGTTCTACCCGGAAACAGAAAATCAGAAAAATGAACGGAACAGTCTCCTGGAAGCATTTACAAACTCAGACGATATTATTGTTCGTGATATATCAAAGGCGGTACTTCCCGCAGACTTCGCTGATATTGCTGAAAATGCATCTGTTCTTCTTCTTTTTGCCGGGCCTTTAAACATCGGGGCACTGTCTGTCAGTGATGAATTTCTGATTCCTGTAATAACAGAGTCGATTAATACTTCAACTGCATGGTATGATAGAATAGTAGCCAGTGTGGAAGATAATCAGAAGGCATTGAGCCTGGCTTTATTATCTGAAATGAAGGCTGAAAACCCCGGTGGTGTAAGATATTACCCTTCGAGGCTTTCAAAGGGTGTTCTTTTTGGCTCTAAAAGCCGATAAGTTGTTCATAGGACAAAAAATGGTTTGACGCTTTTAAGAGTGAAACCTATAATTCATCGAGAAGGTGATTATTCGCCGTTTCGGTTTACCACTTAAGGAGATAGGAATGAAACGAGGCAGCTTACTGTCGCTCCTGCTCATCCTCATGGTTTTCGTATCAGGTGCATTAAGCGCAGACGATACCACATTACGGATGGAATCCCACATTATTGAAACATGGGACGGAGAAGACTCCGCATACTTCAGCGATACCGGAGAACCCATCAGCTGGGTTGTTCGAGGCAGCAAATTTTCAGCTGAAGACAGACCCCGGTCGGCTTACGTTATGAACGAATGGCCTGCTGATCTGTTCGGATCCAAGCCGGAAGCTCCGGAAAGCCTTGGAGTGATTGGCATTAACGGTGCATTTAACCGTCAGGGATTCAATCAGATTGAGTTGATACCCGGTATAGGTAGCGGTGACAGCTTTGTTGGAAAAGCCGTTCCTCTTCCCGGTAGAGTTCAGATGGTGGATTTCTGGGTTTGGGGTGCTAACTATGATTACTATGTAGAAATACATTTCCGTGACTTCCGGGGTATAGCCTATGTGCTTACACCTGTACGCCGTGAGCAGAAAAGAGAACCCGGCAGCATAAAATACGTGGGATGGAAGAATATGTATGTTGACATACCAAACTACATTAAGCAGGCCGTTAATTACAAACCTGAACTTGCCACTCTCAGTCTTACCAAGATTGTATTTACAACTCATCCTGCTGAAGTCGTATCCGACTTTTACATCTACCTGGATCATTTGAAGGTGCTTACCGATATGCAGGAGTCTTTTTACGATGGGTTCGATCTAACCAGTCCTCAGAAGCTGGATGAAATCTGGGGAACGGGGGAATAGAAGATGAAAAAATTAATTGTAATAGTATTTGTGCTGGCTTTGGCTATCACCGGGTTGTTTGCCCAGACTGAGATAAACCCTGCGGATACAGGTGTTGTTACTGCACAGCAAAAGCTTAAGGAAATCTCCGTCAGCAAGATGGAAGATGCCGGTTTCTGGTATGGTGTTTTTCCGGCGGACAACGGAATCTTGGAAATCCGTTCATTTCCCGGCGGTCCTCTCGAGAAAGAAGCCATCCCCGATGAAGAAGCTAATGGTATTGCAGAACCCGACGAAAATGTTGTCGGTGCCAAAGTCTCTTTTTACCGTCGAGGTGTTATCGATTTCACCCTGAAACCGATTCGGCCTCTTCCAATTGAGGGTATTACTAAAACCGTATCACTCTGGGTTGCCGGGCGAAACTCAAATCATAGAATGGAATTACTGGTAACCGACCATTTCGGTAATAATGCAATTATACCCATGGGTAAATTAAACTTTTCCGGCTGGAAGAAGCTTACTGTCACCATTCCTCCCAATATTATTCAGAGAAATTATCACTATGCCGACCGCATGGGGCTTTCAATTGTCGGATTCAATATTAAATGTGACATTGATGAAACATACGGCCGATATTATATTTATTTTGATGATATTCGGGCCGTTACAGATCTCTTTGCTGAGGAGAGCCGGGATACCGATGATATGATGGACGCCTGGTAAGAAAAGTCAGTTTGTTTATTCCCAAGCGAAATGAGAGGAGTGAACAAGTTCATTCCCGAATGAGCGCAGGGAAAGCATGGTTTCATACCCCGTGGCTCTGCCGCGGAACAGGGAGTCGCCTGAGCGACTCCGGGTCCAGGGCTCTGCCCTGGGGTATGATACCATTCATTATAAAGGGCCCCCTGAACGGGGGCCTTTTTACGTTTGAGTAAATTTCAAGGGAACTTTCATGGAAAATATGGGAATTGCTATTGAAGAATTAAAAAAAATTGATACATTTGCCGAACTCGATATCGACGATCTGACTGCCCTGTCTGAAATATGTACATCAGTACAATATCCGCCCAGGACTATCATAGCCCGGGAAGGTGTTGATGCCTCGAATCTTTTTGCCTTCATCAAAGGCAGTGTCGGCATATGGGTGGATTACAACACAGATAAAGCCGATCTTCTTGCTATCCGGGATGCTCCCTGTCTGGTTGGTGAAATGAGTGTTGCCGATCAGCTCCCCAGAAGTGCCACCATCATTGCCGGCCCCTCTCTCTCGGGTTACAGCATCGATGCCGAATCTTTCCGCAGTCTCCTGGAAAAACGGGGAAGCATAGCTTTGAGTCTGATGAAAGGAATTTCCCGTCTGGTCCGTTTGAGCAACAACAGCTTTGTCAGTGAGCTCAGAGCCAGTAACGCTGAGCTTCTACAGGCCAATAAAGATCTTAAAGTTGCACATAAACAGCTTGTACGCCAGGAACGTCTGTCCAGTCTCGGAAAGTTCTCTTCCATGATAATACACGACCTTCGAAACCCCCTATCTGTTATCCGGGGTTATGCCGATCTCCTTGAACTTAAACTGGAGGGTAAATCCGAAAGCCTTCATAAATATGCCACCCAGATCAGGAGGGAAACTTCCAGGCTATCAGGATTAACCAGTGAGTGGCTTGATTATTCCAGAGGTGAGATTCGCCTGAGCTATGCGCCGGTGAAGATGGAAAAACTTTTTGAACAGCTTAAAGAGAGTATCGAACCTGGTTTGAAAGCCAAAAATCTTGATGTCAGCTGGAATATCGATTTTGAAGGTACAGCACTTCTGGACATGGACCGCATGTTGCGAGTGCTGGTAAATCTCAGTGACAATGCCCGTAAAGCCTGTAACCGGGGTGATTCGGTAGCATTCACAGCCTCGAGTAATGAGCAGCATCTTCTAATTGAGATTACTGACAGCGGTGTGGGGATGGATAAGGAAACTCTCAATCATGTTTTTGAACCCTTTTATTCCACCTCTGATCGCGGGGGAACCGGGCTTGGAATGCACATTGTTAAAACAGTGGTTGAAGCCCATGAAGGCTCAGTTGATATCAGCAGTAAGCCCGGAGCCGGCACCACAATAACCATCAGTTTACCTTTGCGGCTATAGAATCTTTTTTTGTTGACCTCGAAACAGCTGATTAGCGTTTTCCACCGTTGCGGCAGCCAGTTCTTCGGCACCCTCACCCCGAATATCTGCCAGGAACTCCAGGGTGTAACCGATATGCCCCGGATGATTTGTTCGCCCACGAACAGATTGCGGTGAGAGGTAGGGTGAGTCGGTTTCAATCAGCAGCATCTCTGAAGGTGTCATCAGAGCAGCTTCCCGTATTTTTTCGGTATTTTTGTAAGTGATATTTCCGGCAAAGGATATGTGAAAACCGAGAGCAAGAGCCTTATCTGCTGCATTCCGATCCGAGGAAAAACAGTGAAAGACACCCCTGCGGCAGCTGGACTCTTCAACAAGTGCAAGAACCCGATCATCTGCAGCTCTGTTATGAATAATAACAGGCAGACCCGTATCAGCTGCCAGATCCAGATGACAGCGGAATGCCTTCTCCTGCAGCTCCCGGGGAGCATAATCCCGGAAGAAATCCAGCCCGGTTTCACCAATGGCTCTAACCAGAGGATGCTGAGCCTGAGATATTATTTTGGCGAACCGCTCCTCCCAAACCCCATTTTCAACAATAGTGGATGAGGGATGTATCCCTGCAGAAAGATATAAGCCCTTTACTGCTTCTGCCAGCTCCAGACGTTTTTCAAAATCAAGTTCATTAACAGCCACTTCTACAGCTCCACTGAGCCCCGAAGAGAGAAGTGCCGGTATCAGAGAATCCACCTGAAAACCTTTTTCTTCCATATGAAGTGCATGAAAGTGGCTGTCAAATAAGGGGTAGGGGAGGTGAAACTCAATCTCTTTGTCTTTCTTCATATGTGTTTTCCCAAAAAAAGCCCTGCCTCGAAAGACAGGGCTGGATAAATTACAGAGTATCTAATTCTTTCCCATGGCATTAAGGCTTTCAAAAGCCTCAACGACTCTGGCAACAAGAGTTTCCTGGCCCTTTCTGAGCCATGTCCGGGGATCGTAAAACTTTTTGTTTGGTGCGTCAGCTCCCTTGGGGTTGCCCAGCTGACCCTGGAGATACGCCTCGTTCTCCTTGTAGAACTCCAGAATACCCTTCCAGGTGGCCCACTGAGTGTCGGTATCGATATTCATCTTCACCACACCGTAGCCGATGGCCTCACGGATATGCTCCTTGGAAGAACCGGAACCGCCATGAAAAACAAAAGTAACCGGATGATTATCAGATAACCCATGTTTCTTTACGATATATTCCTGGCCTTTTCCGAGGATTGAAGGAGTGAGCTTCACATTTCCAGGTTTATAGACACCATGAACGTTTCCAAAAGCGGCTGCAATGGTGAAATTCGGGCTGATTTTATTCAGCTCGGTGTATACATAGTCAATTTCTTCAGGCTTGGAATACAGTTCCGCAGGATCCCTGTCGGAATTATCAACACCGTCTTCCTCTCCGCCTGTAATCCCAATTTCCATTTCCAGGTACATGCCCATGGCACTGGTTCGTTTCAGATATTCCTTGGTGGTGGCAACGTTCTCCTCCATGGGTTCTTCAGAAAGATCCAGCATGTGAGAGCTGAAAAGGGGCTTTCCTGTATGTTTGAAATGTTCCTCACCGGCATCCAGCAAACCGTCTACCCATGGCAGAAGCTTCTTGGCACAGTGGTCGGTATGAAGAACCACAGGAACACCATAAGCCTCGGCTACCCGGTGAACATGATAGGCACCGGAAACGGCTCCGATAACATCTGAACGGCCTTCAGCCGGTTTCAATCCTTTACCGGCAAAAAATGTAGAACCGCCGTTGGAGAATTGAACAATTACAGGTGATTTCACCTTGGCTGCAGCCTCAAGGACTCCATTCACCGATTCGGTGTTTACGCAGTTCACTGCTGGAAGAGCAAAGCCCTCACTCTTGCAGATTTCGAACAATTTTTTAAGATCGTCACCATAGACGACTCCCGGTTTGATATAATCAAGAACTTTCTGACTCATATCGACTCCTTAGGTTTTTTAAAGTCACAACTTATTAGTTGTCGTTCATCTCTTGTATTTTATCAATTATACCATGTTGACCCAACCCTCCGGCGCCGTTTAGGATAGCGCCAGTGCCGGCGTGGTGGAATCGGTAGACACAGCAGACTTAAAATCTGCTGACCCGCGTGGTCGTACCGGTTCAAGTCCGGTCGCCGGTAATAACTAACCATCATTCTAACAGAACTGTAATAGAATCTTCATTCCCAAAGTTATATATTACTAAACAGAAAGTATATAAATTGGAGTCATTACAAATGCGTAAAAATATAATTACATTGGGCATTACTGTTCTTCTGTTGATAACGGCATTGCTGCCTGCAGCAGCAGAAGATCAGCAGGCTGTATTTGCCGGGGGCTGTTTCTGGTGCATGGAAGCACCGTACGAAGCTGTCAGAGGGGTTAAAGAAGTTTTCAGCGGATACACCGGTGGAACTGTAGAGAATCCCAGTTATCAACAGGTAACTCAAGGAAACACGGGACATTTTGAGGCTGTCAGAGTTGTATACGACGATGAAATTGTCAGTTATGAAGATCTTCTGGATGTTTTCTGGCGGAATATAGACCCCACCGATCACTACGGACAGTTTTATGATAGAGGATCCCAGTACCAAACAGCTATATTTTATGCAGATAACAGTGAGAAAGGTCTCGCAGAGAAATCAAAAGCTGCTTTGGATATATCAGGAAAGTTTTCAGATCCAATAGCAACTGAGATTCTCCCGGCGGCTATATTTTATGATGCTGAAGATTACCATCAGGATTACTATAAAAATCAACCGGAAAGATATTATGCTTATGCTGCAGGTTCCGGTAGAAAGGGCTTTCTTGAGGAAAACTGGGGGAATGAGGAGTGGGTTATGTACGAAAAACCGTCAAACCGTGAGTTGAAAACACAGTTAACTGAGCTTCAGTATGATGTTACCCAGAAAGAGGCTACAGAAAGGGCTTTTTCCAATGAGTACTGGGATAACCATGAAAAAGGTATTTATGTTGATGTTGTCTCCGGCGAACCCCTCTTCTCTTCTGCCGATAAATTCGATTCAGGCAGCGGTTGGCCGTCATTCAGCCGGCCTATAGACAACAGCTTTGTAGTCAGTAAATCCGACAGGTCTTTATTTTCCGTTCGAACAGAAATCCGCAGTAAATACGGTGATTCACATCTTGGACATGTGTTTGACGATGGTCCGGCCGACCAGGGCGGGCAACGATACTGTATCAATTCTGCAGCCATGCGTTTTATCCCACAGAGCAAGATGGAAGAAGAAGGGTATGGTGAATATTTGAGCCTGCTTGAATAAATAATATTTTTCAATGATACATCAAGTAGTTCCTTAAATTCATGAAAAAGAACATCTCCCCAGAGCTCTTCGATTCCGGTTGGAACTTTTAGTGACCTCCTGTCAGCGGGAGTAAAAGAAACCATTAAGACATCGGTGAAGGCGGGGCTCCAGTGGCTACTGACGATCGTGACAGGCCTCAGACCGAAGATAAACTCATCTCCAATCTGATTCTCCTGGTTTGAGTTACAGGACCGTACTGCCAGAGAATGGTTCAATTCGGTCTATAAAACATGGCAGACGAAACTATTGCTGTTCCGGGTTAAAGAACTGACCTCTACAAAGATGGTACTTAGTGATAATCAGGACCTCCCTGTTATCTTAAAGCCGAACTAATTTATCAGTTTTCCTTTTGAATCATAGACAGGCATGGTCTTGAAGACGTAATCCCATAATGGGTTGGATACCCCGAATCGAAGATGACTTTCCGAACCGTGATGACGCATGTGATGTTTGCGAACGTACACAAGATATGGGTTTTTCGTCTTGATATGATGGAATGCATAATGTCCGAGGTCGTAAAAAAGATAGCCTGAGATGAATCCCGAGAAAGACGGTGCGATCCATTGAGGTTGCTTTATAATGATTGCAAAGATCAGGTAAAAGAGCCCGAAAAATATTGATGCCAGAGGTATGCTCACTGGAAAAGGCATCACAAGTCGGGTTTTCACCATCGGCTCGGCGTGGTGGATTCCGTGAAAAAGAAAGCTGATTCTTTCCTGAAGCGGGGTTTTGGTTTCAAAATGAAACAGCCATCGGTGAAGGGTATATTCGGCAAATGTCCAGATAAAGAGTCCGGCCAGAAAAAGCAGTGGAAGATAGAGGCCTCTCATCGCGTTTTCTGGATAGTCGGTTATTGCTCTGTAAAGCAGATATACATCCAAAGCACCCCACAGGATTGCAACCTGTAGCGGATGGATATGAGTGAAAAATTCAAGAAAATCCGATTTAAAGACTCGTATGGGTTCTTTTGTTTTCATCATTTTACCTTATTAATTATTCTACAGTATTCTAGCCGCTTTTTGAGGTTTATATCAGGGTTTAACAAGTGAAAAAATAATTCTTGGAGGTGGTTTCCAGTGTTTTCAGGGGAAAGATGCCCTAACTGAATGGTATTTCATTCCCCAGAGCAGAGCCGTGGGGGTATGAAACCATGCTTTTCCGGTACTTATGGGGAGACTGAAGACCGTGTATTGTAGTTGCATGTTCAATAAGCGACCCGATGGAACTTATCTGAAGAATATTCCGGCTCATACGAAAATTGTCCCTTTCATCCTGCCTACAAGGATTAGCGGTACGATTTTTTCCGAACAGGAAATCGACATTACCGAGACTCTTCAATTTCTCCGTCGATTCAACAGGCAGCAGACTGTAAAGGGAAAAGCTAAAGTTACCTTTTTTCAACTCTTCATAACGGCTACCATACGCAGTGTTGCCCAAAGGCCGAAGATCAACCGCTTCACCATGGGATACCGTATGTGGCAGCGAAACCATATCAGGATGAACTTCATCGCTAAAAAGGTACTTACCGACGATGCCGAGGAAATCTGGGTAACTGGAGACTATTCTCCCTTCGAGACCCTGAGCAGCATCGCTGACAAGTATAAAACCATCGTTCGCGAGGCCACTCGCGGTAAGGGAAACGAAAGCGAAGACCTCAACATCACTCTGCTGAGATTACCCCGAATTGTGACTCGTTTCGTCTTCTGGATGTTCGGAAAGCTCGATTGGTGGAACATACTGCCGGAATCCCTTATGGAGGGATCGCCCTTTCACGGAACTATCTGCTTCACCAACGTGGGCAGCGTGGGCGTGGAGGCTCCTCTGCACCATCTGTTCAACCTTGGGACCTGCGGCCTTTTTATCTCAGTGGGTGTCGTTCGGCGGGAGTGGAAGCCCGATTCCAGGGGAAAAATGAGGCAGCGTGACGTAGTGAAGGTGGTGTATTCCTTCGACGACAGAATCTGTGACGGTATGTACAGCGGACGTACCATTGTTTTAATCAAGAAGCTGACCGAGAATCCCGAGGAACTCCTGGATGTTCCCGATCTGACGGCGGCTCAGTTGGAAGCATTGATGCTTAAGGAATTCCCCCCTTCCATGGCAAATTCTCCCGAATCCCGGGAAAGCGAATTGACAGAGTGAAAGTTATTAAACCGGGGAAGCTGCCGGTTTGCAACTCTTGCTAATCGCAGGTTATTTGGAGTATGAGTATATGATGCAGTTGGCTCGACTTTCAGGGCTAATCGATATTCAGAGAGGCAATAATTGAAAACAAGCTACCTTTTTCCCGGACAGGGAGCCCAATATTCGGGGATGGGAAAAGATTTATATGAATCGAGCGACGAGGTTCGCCTCCTGTTCCGCGAAGCATCAGATATCGGTGAAAGGGATTTTGCGAAACTTCTTTTCGAGGGTTCGGATGACGATCTCAAAGCCACCGACAATACTCAAATTGCCATTACACTTGTAAATCTGGCATCGTCACAG
>Ga0164315_10000227_pt1 | contig 36409 bp, 31 predicted proteins | sample GuaBasSedimGuay6_FD_113737 | JGI IMG/M metagenome (GOLD analysis project Ga0164315, IMG submission 113737) | Subseafloor sediment microbial communities from Guaymas Basin, Gulf of California, Mexico - Guay6, Core 4569-2, 0-3 cm | ecosystem: Environmental > Aquatic > Marine > Hydrothermal vents... | reverse complement strand
GCCAGGCTTTCGATCAGCCCCTCCGACAGGGCAAAACCCATGGCCAGGCACAGGCCTTCCGGTTGTTCTTCGTCACCCAACAGCCCATCTTCCAGGGTATAACCCTGGGTCGTGGTATCGTGCGCGGTGGGCGTCCACATCAGGGTATAGTAGCCGACACCCTGCACATTGAGCGTCAGAGCATCCTCTTCCACCACCCGGCACTGGAATGCCTCCGAGTCGGCATCAGTTGAGGGTATGAACAGTGCATCTACGCATACCACGCCTTTTTTCAATGCAGGGACTCCCATGACGGCCCATTGGCCTGTGGAGTGGAATGGGTTTATGCTCATTATAGGCTTGTAGGCGCCGATCTTGAATATCAATATCCGCCAGGTCAAGGGAGGACACTCAGGCCCATCCTCTGGTAGTATCCCTCGGCGATGGTATCGGTACGGAAGTGATGCCTGAGGGACCGCGCCCTGCCCGGGATATGGATGGCAGCGTATCGACACAGTATCCGGGCAAGGCGATTGCCACATCACCGGAATAATTGTGTAAGCGAGGAACTGAACATGACACAGATGATTTATCCGACCACCAACCTGACCGCCACTGAACAAATGATTATCGAGCGTGGGGAGGGGGTGTACGTCTACGACAGTAATGGCAAACAGTACCTTGATGGTCTTGCCGGCCTGTGGTGTACCGCGTTGGGCTATGGTAATGAAGAGATTATCGAGACCGCCGCCGAGCAGATGCGCAAGTTGACCTACAGCCATACGTTCGGGGGAAAAACTCACCCGGCCGCCATGGAGTTGGCCGACAAGTTGTCTGCCATGGTGCCGATCAACGACGGGCGGGTATTCTTCGGCAGTTCGGGTTCCGACGCCAACGACACACAGATCAAACTGTTGCGCTATTATTTCAATGCTATCGGCAAGCCGGAGAAATACAAAATCATCTCCCGGGAGCGCGCTTACCACGGAGTGACCGTGGCGGCCGCAGCTCTCACCGGCCTGCCTGTCAACCACGCGCATTTCAGCTTGCCTTTTGCCGCTCTGGGGATATTACGCACAGGCTCGCCCCACTTTTACCGGGACGGGCTTGAGGGGGAGAGCGAGGAAGAATTCGCCGCCCGCCGCGCCCGAGAGCTGGAGGAACTGATACTGGCTGAAGGCCCTGAAACTATCGCTGCAATGATTGCCGAACCGGTTAATGGTGCAGGCGGGGTGATTGTACCGCCGGTGGGTTATTTTCAAAAAATCCAGGCGGTGCTCGATAAGTACGATATTTTGTTGTGGGACGATGAAGTCATCTGCGGTTTCGGGCGCCTCGGTGAGGATTTTGGCGCGACCAAACTGGGCCTGAAGCCGCAGATGATGTCGTTGGCAAAAGGTCTTTCTTCCGCTTATATGCCGATCAGTGCGGCGGTTGTTACCGGCGAGATATACCAGGCTATGGTCCAGCCCAGTGCCGAGGTCGGTGCATTTGGCCACGGCTACACCTACAGTGGACATCCGGTAGCCTGCGCCGTGGCGTCCAAGGTGTTGAATATATACCAGCGGGACAGAGTGTTCGATCACGCACGCGTGATGGGTGAGTACCTGCAGGCGCGCCTGGCCGTATTCAAGGATCACCCGCTGGTGGGCGAGGTGCGCGGTATGGGCATGGTCGGCGCACTGGAACTGGTGGCCGACAAGCAGACAAAACAGGCTTTTGAGGGTAACGCCGTAGCGGGCTTCTGCCAGAAAACCTGCGAAGATAATGGCCTCATCCTGCGCGCGCTGGGCGGCAACAGCATGGCCATCTGCCCGCCGCTGATTATCAATGAGGCGCAGGTCGATGAGTTGGTGGACAAACTGGGCCGCGCCCTGGATACGACGCTGCAATATGTCGCTGACAAGCAATTATTACAGTGCCGTTGATAAATGCGTCTTGTAACGACCGGGCCGTGCATCAAAACGCGCACGCACGATAGACCAACATTATATCTTGGTTGCTTGTTTCTTTATTTGTCGATTTTGTCAATAATGTAATGACAAATAGTAGAGTTATCTATTTCAATGCACGTAAGTTACCTTTATTCAGCAGAATCTAAGGATGAATACATGCGAGAAATTGTTGATTTGAATTGTGACATGGGTGAAGGGTTTGGCCATTGGGTGCTGGGCGAAGCGCCTGATGAAGACATCATGTCGATCATCAGTTCCGCAAATATTGCCGCTGGTTTTCATGCTGGTGACCCCAATTCAATGGACCGTGTTGTCAAATTGGCGCAAACCCATGGCGTTGCGATTGGGGCGCATCCCGGTTATAACGACCTGCAGGGTTTCGGGCGCCGCAAAATCAATGCCAGTCACGAAGAACTGGTGAATGATGTCGTTTATCAGGTCGGAGCCCTACGCGAATTCGGGCGTCGCCACGGTGTACCGCTCCAGCATGTTAAGTTGCATGGAGCGCTTTATATGGAGGCCGCGGCAAACAAAGAACTGTCGCAACAGTTGATAGATACTCTGCTCAAGACATGCAGCAACACCAGCATTTTTTGCATGGGTATTTCCAAGACCTATGAAGTCGCCAGGGAAAGCGGCTTTGGGGTGGTGCGTGAATTCTATGCGGACAGAGACTATGACAACAGTGGATCTATCGTTTTCGCCCGCCGGGTGACCCGCCCTGACCCCGAGGAAATCGCGAAAAAATGTGTGCGCGCTTGCAAAGAAGGCATTGTCAAAACCATTGAGGGTGACGAGATCAAAATCGAATTTGAATCGATTTGTTTCCACTCAGATACGCCAGGAGCCCTCGAAAATGGCAAAGCCATTCGAAGCGCATTGACCGATGCAGGTGTTACCATTGCACCGGCGGCAACCGTCCTCGCTCAACAATAAACTCGACTGGATAGATAACATGACAACAATCCTATCACCACTGCCGGGCACCTTTTACATTCGTGTCAACCCTGAATCTGAACCTTTCAAAAAGGCGGGCGATGCGGTTTCCGTAGGAGACACTATCGGCCTTGTTGAGGTAATGAAAACATTCATCGAAATCAAGGCTGAGGTTGATGGCACTTTCGTGGAATATTCTGCCAAAGATACTGAGCCTGTCACAGCGGGGCAGAACCTGGCAGAACTGGAAGGCTGAACATGGCTATACAACGTCTTTTAATTGCCAACCGCGGTGAAATTGCTGTCCGGATAATTCGAGCAGCTAAAGAGCTGGGTATAACAACGATCCAGGTTTATTCGGAAGCTGACAAAGAGATGCTGGCTGTGAACCTGGCTGATGAATCCATTTGCATTGGTGGGCCGCACGCAAAAGACTCCTATTTGAACATTGAAAATGTCGTTGGGGCCGCTATTGAGAAGGCCGCCGATGCAGTGCATCCAGGGTATGGTTTTCTGGCTGAGAGCGCTGAATTTGTGCGAGCGGTAATTGATGCGGGAAAGATCTTTGTGGGGCCATCTGCCGATACAATTGAGCGGATGGGCGACAAGGTTTCCGCGCGTCAGGCAGCTGCAGCAGCGGGTGTCCCAATCGTACCGGGCTCCAAAGGGCGGATTGATGCAATAGACGAAGCTGCGGTTGTTGCTGCTGAAATCGGTTATCCGGTCATGATCAAAGCCTCGGCAGGAGGCGGAGGTCGCGGCATTCGCATTGCGAATAATGAGGAAGACCTGCGCACTATGGCACCGCAAGCCCAAAGCGAAGCCGCGGCAGCGTTTGGGGACGGCGGACTTTATCTGGAGCGCTCAATCCAGTCTCCTCGCCATATAGAGGTGCAAATTGTCGGGGACGGGACCCGTGCTGTTCATTTCTTTGAACGCGAGTGCTCTCTGCAACGTCGTCGTCAAAAAGTTTGGGAAGAGGCCGGGGCTGAATGTCTGGATACGGCAACGCGTGAACACCTGTGTGACACAGCCGTGGCTCTGGCAGAAGCGGTTCAATATCGCGGCGCCGGCACGGTGGAATACCTCTATGATGACGCCAGCAAGGAGTTCTACTTCATCGAGATGAACACCCGTATTCAGGTTGAGCATCCCGTATCCGAAATGATTACCGATACCGATCTGGTGCAGGAGATGCTACTTGTAGCCGGGGGGGGCGAGCTGAGTGTTTCCCAAAAAGAAATCAAAAAAACAGGCCATGCCATTGAGGTTCGGATCAATGCCGAAGATCCGCATATGCAGTTTCTTCCTTTCCCGGGGATAGTTACGAAGTTGAAGGTTCCGCGGGGCAATGGCGTGCGCTTTGACCACTTTCTTTACGAGGGATACCAGATCCCACCGTTCTATGACTCACTGATCGGGAAACTTATTGTCCACGGCGAAGACCGTGCTGATGCAATTCGCAAGCTTGCACTCGCCCTGGCGGATCTCGAGATCGAAGGGCTGAAAACGACTATTCCTCTTCATTTAGCTTTGGCTAATGACGCGTGCGTCCAAACCGGCGCATTCCATACCCAATGGTTGGAGCCGTGGCTTGATGCGGAGAGTCTAACAAAGGGAGCGGCGTCGTGAAAACGAGATACACGCACGGTGGAGATGAGCACATTTATGTCGAAATTGACGATGAAATGTCTCTTGATGCATTCTTCAAATCACTGTCGATGAGTAAGGCTGTTCGGGATGCCGAAATTGATGGTGTCACGGAAATATGTCCGGCTAACGCTTCATTTCAGGTCCGTTTTGACCCTGAGGTCATCGATCCCGAAGAGATGATGAGCCGGGTCAAGAAACTCGAGGCGCAGGCCGACCAAACTGACAAGCGCCTAAACACGCGGATCATTGAAATCCCTGTGTTCTACCAGGATCCCTGGACCCACGAGACGCTCATGCGTTTTCGTGAACGTCATCAAGACCCATCCGGTACAGATCTGGATTATGCAGCGCGTATCAACGGGTATGATACCGCGGAAGATTTTATTACGGCACACCATGCACAACCGTGGTTTGTTTCGATGGTTGGTTTTGTTGCCGGCCTGCCGTTCCTCTACCAGCTTGTAGAACGTGAAAAGCAGCTTCAGGTGCCCAAATATCTAAGCCCGCGCACCGATACGCCGAAGCTCACGGTCGGCCACGGCGGTTGTTTTTCCTGCATCTATTCCGTGCGTGGGGCGGGTGGTTACCAAATGTTTGGTATCACACCGATGCCGATTTATGACCCTGAGCAAAAGATATCCTATCTGGAAGATTTCATGGTGTTTTTCCGGCCGGGCGACATCGTGAAATGGAAGCCTGTTGACCGGGCCGAATACGATGAAATCAGCGCGGCGGTGGAGGCGGGCACATATCAACCACGTATGGCCGAGGTCGAATTTGATCTGGAAAAATTCAATGCGGATATGACTGGAACCAACGCTAAACTCATGGAGGCCCTGAATGACGCTTAAAATAATCAGTCATGGTTTATCCACCTCCATTCAGGATCTCGGTCGTCCAGGGTATTTTCATTTGGGCATTCCCATGGGTGGAGCAATGGATCGTTTCTCGCTTCGGGTAGCAAATATGCTTGTGGGTAATCCGGAAGACGTCGCTTGTCTGGAAGTGGTGTTTCTAGGGCCAAAAATCGAATTTACCAAATCAGTAATCGTTGCCGTCACCGGCGCTGAATTGCCGATTTTGGTTGATGGCGAACCCAGAGACACCTGGAGCTCATTTGAAGTTAAAGCGGGTCAGGTTCTAAGCTTTGAGTTTCTGCAAGCAGGTGCGCGAGCCTATATCGCAATAAGCGGCGGAATTGACACGCCAACAGCGCTTGGTAGCCGCTCGACCTACCCGATTGGGGCGTTGGGGGGTGTGGATGGCCGCAACGTTCAAACGGGTGATGAGTTGCCTGTAGGAGACTCTTCAAATAGCAAAGCAGGCTTAAGCGTTGACGAAAAACTTCGACGACTGCCGGATACTCCGGCCCGCTTGCGGGTTTTACCGGGGCTTTACTGGCACCGGCTGACCGAGGCATCGGGTAACAACTTTTTCTCTGATGAATGGAGTGTGGCACCGGAAGCGGATCGCATGGGTTACCGTTTCAAAGGTGGGCGACCCTTGGAGTTTGTGGATCGTGAACAGCCGTTTGGCGCAGGAGCAGACCCTTCGAACATTGTTGACGGTTGCTATTGCTATGGATCAATTCAAGTGCCCGGCGGGAAAGAGCCCATTGTGCTGCATCGCGATGCGGTTTCAGGGGGCGGGTACTTTACTCTTGGAGCGGTCATTTCCGCTGACATGGATTTCATCGGCCAGTTGCAGCCCCACGCCCCTGTGAAATTTGAGAAAATCGACATGGCAGGCGCAAATTCAGCCCGGGCTGAAAGGAAACAAATGCTGGAAATAATTAGAAAAGAACTCAGGCAGGAGCCGAAAACCCAACCCTGAATCGCACAGAACCACGCAGCGGTTTGGAGATCAAGCCCACGAAGTGGGTGGTGGTGCCCGGCCTAGTTAACCGTCTAAATTTGGGGGTAACATCTCAAACTTGGGAACTCCCTCAGGAAATACCGCCCAATTTGGAGCAGAAGCAGTATAAATTGCCATTGAGGGCGCAAAATTATCTGTATTATCGAGGGTAGATACTGCCACCGAGTAAAAGTTACCGAGCGTCACTTCAACGCATATTGTTGTCCCGCATTTTTCGCAAAACATATAATTCATGTTTTTTCCTGAATCACCCTTGCGGGTAAATACTGTTGGATTACCACTAACAATTTTAAGATTATCTACGGAAAACCATGCTCCAAACCATTTATCTGAACCAGTGTGAACCTGACAATCTTTGCAATAACAAAACACCGAATTGATGGCTTCGCCTTCGACAGAATATTTTAAAGCCCTGCAACCACAACTACCGTTTCTTACTGTCATTTATTAACTCCGTGTTTAACTCGACTTTATGCTTAACGCTTCAAGCAGAAGCGACATCTATGCTACCACAGGGGGATATTCCCCAATCTATTCCTCCTGGCGGTAGTTTTACGTGTTGGTGGCTGCACTGTGGCCGCGCCTGATGATGTTGGTCGGTTCTCGCAAATCAAGGTTCGCGATGGAATCTTTCCAGTAGTCGAATGGAATGATATTATCGCCATCAACCAACCTCAGTGTCGCCTTTCATCCGATGCAAGAGGTTATCCCTTTGATGGTGCCTGGACAGCTCAATAAAGGATGATTTGCGAGGACTTATATGAAAACCTATGAAGATATTTGGTATCAAAGTAGCGACGGCCTTCGTCTTTACGCCAGGGACTATTCTTGCCGTGACCCGATAGATATCCCCGGTACGCCCATACTGTGCATGCATGGTCTTACCAGAAATTCGGCTGATTTTTCCAGTCTGGCGCAACACTTGAGCAACTCCCACAGGGTTATCAGTGTAGACCAAAGGGGTCGGGGCAACTCTGAATACGATAGTGTTATTGCCAACTACAAGCCAATGACCTATGTGCGGGATATGTTCACTTTGCTGGACACACTGGAACTGGAGCGGGTTATCCTGATCGGTACATCCATGGGTGGATTAATGTCGTTTTTCATGTGTGCCAAGCAACCTCAACGGATAAGTGCAATGGTCATAAATGATATAGGCCCAGAAGTGGACCCTGTGGGCCTGAATAGAATTAAGTCCTTTGTTGGTAATGCCGAACCCGTTACGACCTGGGCGGAGGCAGTTGCTCAGGCCAGGACCATAAACGAGGCCACGTGTCCAGATTTCAATGATCAACAGTGGTCCGATTTTGCTCGCGCTTTGTACAAAGATGTGGATGGAGTTCCCGTACTGGCCTATGATCCTGCAATAGCCCAGCCTATGGGCTCTGCAGAGCCGGGTGCAGCCCCGCCAGATTTGTGGCCTGTTTTTGAGGCGTGTGCCGGCACTCCCATGCTGGTGATACGAGGTGCAATTTCGGACATTCTGGCACCCGAATGTATGGCACAAATGCACTTGAGAAAAGCGGACTTACAGTCGGTGGAAGTTCCCCGATGCGGGCATCCACCCACCCTGGACGAGCCACAGAGCCGGACAGCGATTGATCAATTTCTCGGGGGGCTGTAGTGATGTCGCATCAGGAACTTTACATGCCGCCGCCCGGTATGCCGCTGGCGCTACCTGTTTTACCCCAGGGGGCCTTCTTGAGTCGCCCCCGCGATATAATTGCAAGACTTTTCGAGTAATTCAAATTTGCCTGCGCCACAGTACACCAGGCGGAGCGATTGATGCTGCATCGTATCTGGTTGGGTTTCTTTCTCGTCGCATTCGCCAGCGCGTTCTACCAGTGGTTGGGGTTGGGTGATGCCCAGGTGTTCCAGCGTATGGTATCGGCCCTGTTTGAGATGGCCGGGCTGTCGGTGGAGTTGGCTATCGGCCTGATCGGCTTGATGGCCTTTTGGCTTGGTATTGTAGCGGTGGGGGAGGCCAGCGGCCTGATCGACAAGCTGGCACGAGCGTTGTCGCCCCTGTTTACCCGCCTGATGCCGGAAGTGCCTGCCGGGCACCCGGCCATTTCCTCCATGACCCTGAACCTGTCCGCCAATATCCTGGGCCTGGACAATGCCGCCACTCCGCTGGGTATCAAGGCGATGAAAGACCTGCAAACCCTCAATACCAACCCCGATACGGCGAGCAATGCCCAGATCCTGTTCCTGGTGCTCAATACCTCCGCGGTCACCCTGTTTCCGGTGACAATTCTGCTGTACCGGGCCCAGTTGGGTGCGCCGGACCCGGCGGCGGTTTTTATACCCATCCTGATCGCTACCAGTTGCTCCACCCTGGCGGGTTTGCTGGTGACGGCCTGGGTGCAGCGTATCAAATTGTGGGATACGGTGGTTTTGTCCTTTGTGTTGGGCGGTTTTGCCCTGTTGCTCGCCCTGATCGGATGGTTTGCCACCCTCAGTGCCACGCAACTGCAGCAGCAGTCCAGCCTGATCAGTAATTTGCTGATTGTCAGTCTTATCATGGTGTTTCTGGTGACGGCCCACCGGCGCGCCGTGAATGTTTACGAAACGTTTATCGAGGGGGCCAAGCAGGGCTTTGAGACCGCGATTGGCATCATTCCGTACTTGCTGGCGATGCTGGTGGCCATTGGCATATTTCGCGCCAGCGGTGCGCTTGATGTGCTGTTGGGTGCAGCCCGGGACCTGGTCGCTCTCGGTGGTTGGGATGCGCGCTGGATAGACGCCATGCCCACAGCGCTGATGAAGCCGCTGTCAGGATCAGGCGCCAGGGCCATGATGATCGACACCATGAACAGTTTTGGGGTAGATTCTTTCCAGGGGCGTCTGGCGGCCACCATGCAAGGTTCTACTGAGACTACTTTTTACGTGTTGGCGGTGTACTTTGGTGCGGTGGGGATTCGTCACGCGCGCCATGCACTGGCCTGCGGGCTTGCTGCAGATGCAGCTGGCATCACGGCTGCCATAACGGTGGCTTATTGGTTCTACGGTTAAAGTTAAGTGGTATATTCATCCATTAATCCGCACAGGTAATCTCCACCATGAATGACGTTTCCCCACTTGAGCACTCCATGCTCGCGACCTTTGTCCTGCCCGTGGCGCAGGCCCTGCGTATGCAGGGTATTGATGCCATGGCGGTGCTGGAGGATATGGGGATCGACATGGCCAAGGCAGCCAACCCGGACTGGCGGGTGTCCCATGAAGTTTTTCATGCCTTGTTGGAGCGCTGCGTAAAACTGACCGGGGATGAGGCTTTTGGTCTGATGGCCGCGGAACAACTGCAGCCGCAGATATTACATGGCCTGGGCCTGGCCTGGCTGGCCAGTGACTCGGTCTACGACGGCCTGCTGCGAATGGTCCGGTTTGGCAAATTGATCAGCACAAGCGCCGACTTGAGACTCGAAGAAGAGAGCGATCTGATCCATGTTTACCTGGGGCGTCATCTGGAGGTGGATAACTTTGTTGCGGCTGGTTGCGACTACGGGGTGGGTATGATCACCCGTATGTGTCGCCTTACCGTGGGAGAGTTCCTGGCCCCGGTTCTCATTCAAGTCGAGCGGCCACGGCCAGAGAACCCCCAGCGCTGGGAGTACATGTTATCCAGCCGGATGGAATTCGATTGCGCTACCACTCGCATTACCTGGTCCCGCGCCGACATCATGGAGCCACTGATAACCGGTGACCCTGCGCTGGCGCGGGTCAACGATGAGCAGACCCGGGCTTACCTGGACAGTTTTCTGGCACATACTACAGCGCGTGAGGTGGTGGGCCAAATTGTCGAGAAACTGCCGGACGGCCCACCCAATCAGCAGCAAATTGCCGATGCTTTGCATGTCAGCAACCGCACCCTGCAGCGGAAACTCAAGGAGGAGGGCACCAGTTTTATGGGCTTGTTACAGGATACCCGGCTGCAACTGGCCCGCAAATATCTGCGCCAGCCCAGTCGCTCAGTCGTGGAGACCTCCTATCTGTTGGGGTTTTCCGAGCCCAGCACTTTTTCCCGCGCGTTCAAACGGTGGACCGGGGTGGCCCCGGCAGAATTTCGCGATACATCTGAGGGTCATTAGCCACTGCCGCTAGTATTACTTCTACCGGCCGCCTCACGGTTGTACTGATGATTTGTCGCCGGTATAAAAGTCCGATTGATGAATGCCGCGCTGTATTGGGCCCGGTTAAACCTGGAAATCGCAGTTTAATTTCACAGGAATTGATCCAGGCCACTTCCCAGTTTCCTTCCAGGCTCTATAATCCTCCTGGTTTGCTAAAACAATCAGGGGTTTCAACATGAGTAAAATACTGATAATTGCCGATATTAAAGACAAGTGTTACGCCATCCCCAGGGGGCTGCAGCTCGCTGCAAAGCTGGGGCAGGACACGGATGTGGTGGCGTTTACTTACGCTCCCCTCAAGCAATTAAAGGTCAAGACAACTGAGCAGGCGGATATTCGTAAGCGCCTGTTGGCCGAACGCGAGCGGGATGTTCAGGCGCGTATCAACAAATTCAGGCAACCGGGCCAAAAGGTGTGCCTGGAAGTGGTGTGGGCAAAGGATATCGACCGCTGGGTTAGCAAGCGCTGTGCGACCAAAAAATATTTGGGAGTGGTCAAGACCGGTAACCGCTCTGACTCTCTGGTCCATACTTCTACGGATTGGCAATTACTGCGAGAGTGCCCCGCGCCGGTGCTGCTGGTCGCCGAAAAGAAGTGGCACCGCGCCAGACCGGTGTTGGTGACGCTCGATTTGTCCAGTTCGATGGTGAGTAAACGCGCGCTAAATGACAAAGTACTGGGCATTGCCAAAGGGCTGGCTGGGGCTCTGGATGTTGAACTGGAAATCATTACAGCCATAGAAATCCCCACATTGTTGTCAGACCTGGATTTGGTTGATCCCATCGCTTTTGTCAAGGAGGCGAAAGAGGATATGAAATCCCAGATCCGCAAGTTGGCCGCCGCCCATGACATCCCCGAGAGCGCGTTTCATTGCAAGCGCGGCCCTGTGGAAAAGGTCATTACCAGCCGTGCGGCCAAGGTGCGAGCCCAAATCGTGGTAATGGGCACTGTCGCGCGCAAGGGCGTCAGGGCCAGGCTACTGGGTAACACCGCAGAGAGAGTACTGCGTCACATGAAGACAGATGTGATGGCAATAAAGCCCTGAGAATACTTTTTTATGCATAAGTTTGCTATTTCCTTGAAATCGACTATCTTCAATACAGCACGTTGCATTCCCTGCACGTGCTAACGTCCCCTGGCCGACGTTTCTGCCCCGAAACAACGGCTGTTTGGCCCGCGATCATTCTGTGATTGTCGGGCTTTTTTATTGATAAAAATCAAGCAGAAAAAACAGTATTTTAAAGTTATTTCTAGGTCTGGAATGGCCCGTGTCGCAAATGGTCATGCCGTTGTCGCGTTCAGCCATGTAGAAAACAGCATTGCTCCCATATTATCTCTCCCACGATGAGCGAACGCGGTGATATCCACCCCGTAAATTGAGAAGGGATAAGACATGCACGAACTGGTACTGAGGATCAAGGAGCCCGAGTTGTGCTATGTATTTGCGAAGAATGCCCGGCGCAGGGGGCACCATGAGCTCGCCTTGCAAGCTTACCGCCGCGCGGTGGATCTGCGCGCCGAGTCTCACGAAACCGGGTCCGACGTTGAGCACAAAGCGGTGCGCGCTATCTATGCCTACGAAGAGGCCCTCAGTTTTAACAAAGGTAAGCGCACCCGCGCGACGGGCACCTGGCAACTGGTGAATCGACATGGTGTGCTGCCGGCGCTGCTTAAGCGGATGAAATCTAGCGATAGCGAGGACGTCCTGCCCGTACTGAAACAGCTGGGCATGGAAGACTATAGTTTTAACGCGGTACGCGCGGCGTATCCGGGTGCCTTCGACGAAATGGCAGCCTGAAATGCTCTGGCGGGAGCACAGTTCCCTACCTTGCCCGGCCCCTGGTTGTATTGGGGGAATTACCGGGCTTTTTTTAGGGAGCCCCTGAACAAGCTTGTGGCAGCTCTGGCTGGCGATCAACGAGTAATCCCCCTGTAGGAAATCCCTACTTTGCCCGGCTTTATGCCAGGCTTTTTTTGACTGAGATCATCCTCTCCCAATAGGCGGTCATTTATCGTCGGGTGAGGCTACAGTTCCACCTCGAAGTGTATTAAATTGGTTGTTCCTGTCGCGTGTTGTAGAACGCGCGAGTTTTGGTGTTTTATCATTTTTTTAGCGATTGGAGATGTTATGGCCAGCCCGATCAAGAAACGCCTGGCAGACCTTCTGGACCACGACCTGTTTATGCCGCGGGAGTTGAGTTGGCTTTCCTTTAACGCGCGCGTATTACAGGAGGCGGCGGATGATTCCGTCCCCATCATCGAGCGCCTGCGCTATCTGGGTATATTTTCCAACAACTCGGATGAGTTTTTCCGGGTGCGTGTGGCGGAAGTCCGGCGACTGATTGCCATGTCCGGGGGCGATAACAGGCAGCAGTCCAAGGCCCTGTTGGCAGCGATTCAAAAGCGCGTGGTTGACCTGCAGAAGGAATTCGACAGGATCTATATAGAGATAATGGAGGGGCTGGCGACGCGTAAAATTTACCTGATCAACGAAAACCAGCTGGACTCCGGGCAGGCCGCTTTTGTGCAATCGTATTTTACCAGCAGGGTGCTACCCGAACTGGAGCCGATCATGCTCAGGGAGGCGCAGGCCATACCGACACTGAACGATGAGTCGATTTACCTGGCGGTTGATATCAGATCAAGGGAAGACTACCACTATGCTGTGGTAGAGGTGCCTACTGACCGACTGGATCGTTTTATTGAAATACCCCGCAGGAGAGGCAGGGGTGGCAAGGTCTTTATCGTGCTGGACAATATTATGCGTGCCTGCCTGGAACAGATGTTTCGCGGCGTTATTCCCATCGACCAGGCTCGAGCCTACTGCTTCAAGTTCTCCAGGGACGCGGAACTGGAAATCGATACCGGCATCAGCCAGAGCCTGATTGACAAGATGGCTGTGAGCTTGAAACAACGCCGCAAAGCGGATGCGGTACGCATGGTCTATGACGGGAAAATGCCTGAGCGTTTGGTGGAATACCTGTGCACACGCTTCGGCTTTGGCAAATACGACAGCTTGATTGCCGGTGGCCGCTACCATAACTCCAAAGATTTTATAAGTTTCCCCAATGTCGGGCCAAAATACCTGGCGTTCAAGCCCTTGCCGCCGGTGCGTATTGCCCGCCTGGATGAACAGGGCAACATTTTTGACGCGATTCGGGAAAAGGATATTTTTCTCTATTATCCCTACCATCCATACAGTTACGTGGTGGACTTGCTAAAAACCGCGGCTCTGGATCCGCACGTGACCAGGATTAAAATTTGCCTTTACCGGGTGGCCAGAGATTCACAGGTTATCGATGCGCTGGTGAATGCCGTGCACAATGGCAAGCAGGTGTTGGCGGTAGTGGAGTTGGCGGCGCGCTTTGATGAAGAGGCCAATATCAACTGGGCACAGCGCTTGACCGAGAGCGGCATCAACGTAATTTTCGGTATTCCCGGGCTCAAGGTGCACAGTAAGCTGTTGCTGATTGAGCGTCGCGAGGGCAATGCCACCCGCTACTACAGTCATATCGGTACAGGTAATTTCAATGAGAAAACCGCGCGCCTGTATACAGATTTCACCCTGATTACCTACGACCAGAATGTGGGCAAGGATGTCTACAATGTCTTTGATTTTCTGCGGTACAACTACCGGCGTCCCAAATACCGTGTGCTGTTGGTATCTCCCCACACCGCACGTTCCGGTCTGATGGAATTGGTAGAGCAGGAAATCACCAACGCCCACGCGGGTTATCGCGCGTCCATGACCCTCAAGTGTAATAACCTGGTAGATAAAGAGATGGTGATGAAACTCTATGAGGCCAGCCAGGCCGGCGTAGAGATCAAACTGAATGTGCGTGGCATGTGTTCGCTACTGCCAGGGGTAAAGGGTATCTCGGAAAATATTCAGGCTATCAGTATCGTCGATCGCTATCTGGAGCACCCCAGGGTCTATGTATTTTATAACCGCGGCAACCCGCGCTACCTGATTGGCTCGGCAGATCTGATGACGCGCAACCTGGACTGCCGGGTGGAGGTGTTGTGCCCTGTCTTCGATGAGGATGCACAGCGGATACTGCAGGACACACTGGATCAACAATGGCACGACAACGTACGGGCACGCGTGCTGGACCAGAATCAGACCAATGCTTATGTGCATAACAAGAAAAAGTCCACCAGGATTCGCTCCCAGGAAACCATTCATCGCTACCTTGATACCGGCAAGTTGCCGCGCTACCCGAAATCTCGCATGAATCAGCCGACCAGACGCAGGCGCAATCTGAAATGACAATGGTGAAGACTTACTACAATGATTGAGAGGATTGGGATCGTACGTGTGTTGCAGATGGCAGGTAGTGGTGTACACTCGCCGGCCAGACAGCTGTCTGATACTCGTCATCGCCTGGTTCACAGGATTATTCAAACGGAGAAAACAAATGATCGGTTATGTCACTATAGGTACGGCGGATGTTGAAAAAGCCAAGGCCTTCTATGTCGCTTTACTAGAGGACCTGGGCGCCTCTGTTCTGATGGATATGGGTCGCTTTGCGGCAATTGGCTCTCCCGGAGGCCCGATGCTGGCGGTTTGTATACCGTTCAACAAAGAGGCGCCTGATCCCGGCAACGGCAATATGGTCGCTATTCCGCCGGGCTCAAAGGAAATGGTCGATAAGCTCTACGCTAAGGCGCTGGAGCTGGGCGGTACCGACGAAGGCGAGCCGGGTCAGCGTATGGACGGTTTCTACGGGGCCTATTTCCGCGACCCCGATGGCAATAAAATATGCTTCTTCCATATGGGGTAATAGTCAGAGGTAGCGCATCAGGAGGGCGTTGCCACCATCCCCGGTAACGCCATGCCCCTGGGGCAGGGGGATGGTCACCACATGGCCTGACCCCGGTGCTTCTTCCACGGCCTCGCCGCTGCGGTTGGTGATTTGTTCCAGAGTGAAGCGTTGATTGCCTGCGGGACTGATCAGTTCCAGGGTGTCGCCCACCTGAAAGTAGTTCTTCACATCCACCGTCATGCGCTCTCCGTCACAGGCCAGCGCCTCTCCCACGAACTGCTGGTTGGGATTGCCGGAGTGGCCCGCCTCATAGTTCTGGTACTCACTGGGCACATGGCGGCGGTAAAATCCTTCTGTGTAACCGCGATTGGCCAGGTGTTCCAGCTCCGTCATCAGCCCCATGTCGAAGGGCCTGCCGGCCACGGCGTTGTCTATGGCCCGGCGGTAGACCTGAGCGGTGCGCGCCACGTAATAGTGGCTCTTGGTGCGGCCCTCTATCTTCAACGAGTGGATGCCCATCTTCACCAGTTGCTCTACGTGCTGCACGGCGCGCAGGTCCTTTGAATTCATGATGTAGGTGCCGTGCTCGTCCTCATAGGCGGGCATGTACTCACCGGGACGATTCTTTTCCTGCAGCAGTACAGGTTGGTCTGCCCCGGGATATCCTGCGACCTGCTCTGTGGCGATGATGTCGCCGGTGTCCGTCTGCTCGGCTTCGTGGGCATTGTATTCCCAACGGCAGGAGTTGGTGCAGGCGCCCTGGTTGGAATCCCGGTGGGTCATGTAGCCGGACAACAGACAACGGCCTGAGTAGGCGATGCACAGGGCTCCGTGCACGAATACCTCCAGTTCCATCTCCGGACACTGTTGGCGGATTTCCTCGATTTCCCCCAGGCCCAGCTCTCGCGACAGAATCACCCGGCTGATGCCCTGCCTGTGCCAGAACTTTACTGTCGCCCAGTTCACGGCATTGGCCTGCACCGACAGGTGAATCTCCTGCTCGGGCCAGCGCTCCTTTACCAGCATGATCAGGCCCGGGTCCGACATGATCAGGGCATTCGGGCCCATCTCGATGACCGGCTCCAGATCGCGGATATAAGAGCGCACTTTGTCGTTGTGTGGCGAAATGTTGGAGGCGAGGTAAAACTGCTTGCCCAGGCCGTGGGCCTCCTCGATCGCCGCCGCAAGGTTCTCCAGCTTGTTGAACTCATTGTTACGCACCCGCAGGCTGTAACGGGGCTGGCCCGCATACACCGCGTCGGCACCGTAGGCGAATGCGTAGCGCATGGCCTTCAAGGTACCGGCCGGGGAAAGCAACTCCGGTGCCGTTATTGTAGACATAGCTGTAGACGGGCCTGTAGACATGATGGTGGTCGTGGCTGTTTGTAGGGTTTTTGATCAAAATGTGGCGCGCATTCTACCCATATACGCAATAGCCAGCTAGTGTTTCAGGTTAATGAAGGGCAAAATGCCCCTTAAGAACAAGTATTTATTGGAGCCAGGCATTATGGCGGGCAGCAGCTTACTGTTATTGCTAGACGATAACGCAGCGGTTTTGGACGATGTGGCGCTGATGACCAAGGTAGCGGCGAAGAAGACTGCCGGGGTGCTGGGTGATGACCTGGCGGTCAATGCGGAAAAAGTGACCGGCGTACGAGCTGACCGGGAGTTGCCTGTTGTCTGGGCGGTCGCCAAGGGCTCTTTTCGCAACAAATGTATCCTGGTGCCGGCGGCACTGGCTATATCTGTTGTGGCCCCCTGGTTGATTACGCCGTTGCTGATGCTCGGCGGATTGTACCTGTGCTATGAGGGTTTTGAAAAAGTCGCTCACAAATTCCTGTATAGCGCGGAAGAGGCCGTTGAGCATAAAGACCTGGTGGAGCACCTGGCGGATCCTGCCGTCGACCTTGTGGAATATGAAAAATCCAAGATTGTGGGCGCTGTGCGCACGGACTTTATTCTCTCCGCGGAAATTATTGTACTTACCCTCGGTATCGTCGCCGATATGGACTTCACCGCACAGGTGTTGGTACTGTGCGGTATCGCCATCATTATGACAATAGGCGTCTATGGCCTGGTAGCCGGTATTGTGAAGTTGGACGATGCCGGCCTGTACCTCATGCAGCGGGAGGGAGAGGGCGCCTGGCGGAGATCACAGCGCTGGTTTGGCGCTCGCTTGTTGAGCTTCGCCCCCTGGCTGATGAAGGCGCTGGCGGTGGTGGGTACTATCGCGATGTTTATGGTGGGCGGCGGAATCCTGGTTCATGGGATACATGCCCTGAGTGTCTGGATCGGGATACTGGCGACTCAGTTGGAAGCCGTTGCCGCAGTGGGTCCGGTACTGGCGGCGATTACTCCGACCCTGGCCAGCGTGCTGATTGGGATGGTCGCTGGTGCCGTGGTGTTGGGGGCTGTCAGTCTCTGGCGGCGCCTGCGAGGGACCTGAGGTCAGCCAGCCTTTGCGGCCGCCGCTGGATGAACGGGATGTGATCGTGCAGTTGGAAATATCGCCGATAAGAATACTGTCGGTCATGATGTTGCTTTCCTGCCATGTGTGGATTGTGTATGGACTGCCTTGTCGTTTTGCTGCAGAGTGTAGTCAAGCTGAATAACAGCATCGACGGGAATATTCCATGCGCTGGAAAAGTGGCAGACGCAGCAGCAACGTAGAGGACCGGCGCGGGGAGAGTCCGGGCTACAGTGCAGCAGGGGCGGCGCCGTTAGTCCTGCGATTCCTGCCGGCCCTGATACGAACTAAAATTGGTCGAACCGTACTGATTGTCGGGGTGGTGGTGATTTTCGGCGGTCGTATGCTGGGTGTGGATGTTTTGTCCCTGTTTATGGGGGGTGCGGGTGGCGGCGCCACCCAGCCAACGCGGCAACTCAGCGAGCAGGAACAACAGATGGCGGAATTTGTCTCTGTGGTGCTGGCGGACACCGAGGATACCTGGCACGGCATCTTCCGGCAGCAGGGTAAGGCCTACCGGGAACCCACCCTGGTACTGTTTACCGGTCGTGTCAATTCCGCCTGTGGCATGGCTACCGCCGCTGTTGGCCCGTTCTACTGCCCGGGTGACCAGCAGCTCTATATCGATCTCTCTTTTTTCCACGACCTGAAAGTGCGGCATGGCGCCCCGGGGGATTTCGCCCAGGCCTACGTTATCGCCCACGAGGTCGGCCACCATGTGCAGACTTTGCTGGGGATAAGCCAGCAGGTGCAGTCAGTCGGCAGGGGTAAGAGCAAAGCCCAGGTTAACGCTTTGTCAGTACGTCAGGAACTGCAGGCGGACTGTTTTGCCGGTTTGTGGGCGCATGCGGCCAATATCGACCGCAAGCTACTTGACCCGGGTGATCTCGAAGAGGCCCTGCAAGCGGCGACGGCTATCGGCGACGACCGCCTGCAGCAGGAAGCCGGGCGCCAGGTCGTTCCCGACAGTTTTACCCACGGGACTTCGGCGCAACGGGTGAAGTGGTTCAAGGCCGGCTTCGAGTCGGGTGATATTGCCGCCTGTGATACGTTTTCCGGCAAGATTCCCTGAAGGTGCGCACCGCGCACCACTCAATACGCGGGGTCTTAGTTGATGATCAGCACCTGGCCACCGGACTTGTCCAGTGCGCCCTCCAGCACATCCGGGGCGATGTCCTGCAGGCAATCCCTGGGTAACAGCAGCAGGTCGTAGGGTGACTGGTGGATCAGTGTTGTGAGGTTCGCGGCATCGCAGGAAAAGTTGGTCTGCAGGCGCACCTGGTGGCCTGGCCGATATAGATTATGCAATTGCTCCGGCAGCGGTGGTCGATTGGATAAAACATAGATATCACCCACCAGCCCGGCTTTTATCAGTGCCCCGGCGGTATCGATGACACGAGCGCAGGGCTGGTTTTGCGGCAGTACCATACCCATGCACTTGATAATCCCGCTTCTGCCGGGGTGGCCGCTTTCCGGCAGGCGCCAACGTTGGCGCGCGGGGAAAAATATGTCCAGATGGCCGTCCCGTTCCAGTACCGTGTGCCAGCGTGCGCCAGAGGCGTCCTCGAAAGAGAGTTCCACCTGGTTGCGCTCAGCCAACTCATTTAGCAGGCGGCGGGTGTCTGTGCCAACCAGGCTGTGACGCTGGGAAAGATGGTCGCGCAGCAGGCTTCTTTCATGACCGCTGCTGAGGGTGATCTCGGAAGTGAAGGGCAGGTCGGCCACCTGTTGCAGGCGCACATCCTCCAGTAGCAAACCCAGTACTGCGCGGTCCAACTGCCTGGCGATTTGTATCAGGGTTTCCAGGGTGCTGCGATTGATACCGTGCAGATCGATGGGGACCAGGATAGTCTGGTGACGGCTGGACTCAGTCATCGTCCTTGTCATCCCCCTTGTTGTTATACTCCTTGGCCAGTTTTTGGAGTTCCTCTACCCGGGCCAGAACACAGTTGTCAATGGAAGCGGCGCTGTATCCGGTGAGCAGTTCCAGGGCCCGGTCGATGCTGTCCGCGCAGTAAATATGGAACTGGCTTGCTGCGACCGCGTCCAGCACATCCTGGCGCAGCATCAAATGCACCTCGTTAGCCTGTGGTATCACCACACCTTGAGTGCCACTGAGGCCGCGTGAAAAGCAGATATCGAAAAACCCCTCGATTTTTTCATTGACGCCACCGATGGCCTGTACCTGCCCGTGTTGGTTCAGTGAGCCAGTCACGGCCAGGTCCTGCCGTATCGGAATCCCGGCGATGGCGGATATCAACGCCACCAATTCCGCCACCGAGGCGCTGTCCCCCTCTATACCCCCGTAGGATTGCTCAAACACCAGGCTGGCGGACAGGGGCAGGGGTTGGCTGCGAGCGTAGCGGTTGGCCAGCAGGGCGCTTATGATCATCACCGCCTTGGAGTGAATTTTACCGCCCAGATCCACCTCGCGCTCTATATCCAGCACTTTACCGGGCCCCAGCCGGGCGGTAGCCGTAATGCGCGAGGGTTTGCCAAAGGCGTAGTCACCGAGCAGGTAGACCGCCAGGCCATTAATCTGACCCACCGCAGAACCGGCGGTATCCACCAGCATGATGTCGCGCAATATGCCCTCGTGGGACTTTTCCCGGAATTGGTCCATGCGGTGCGTAGCGGCCTCGGCTGCGCCGTTTACATGGTCCGCATCGATTATGTCGGCGCCGGCCTGACGTGCGCGGAAGTCGCTTTCAGTCAACAGATTACTCAGTCGACCCTGGTGCAGGCTGAGTTTTTCACTGTCTTCCATGCGCCTGGCGGCGTATTCGATAACCCTGGCCACGGCGCCGCTGTCCAGCGGCAGTAACTTATCGCGATCCTGCAGGGTTTTTATCATACGGGCGAACAGAGCGGAACTCTCAGGCGAGCGTGAGACATCTTCCGACATATCCGCGGCCACTTTGAACAGGGTCGAAAACTCCGGGTCGTACTGTTGCAGTATGTAGTAGATGTAGCGGTCGCCGGCAAGGACGACTTTCACATTCAGGGGTATGGGCTCTGGCTGTAGCTGTACAGTACTCATGAAACTGAAGATCTGTTCCAGGGATTGGATGCGGATTTCCTGTGCCTTCAGGGCGCGCTTGAGGGTCATCCATGCGTAGGGGCTGGTAAGCACTTTGTCGGCTTCCAGTATCAGGTAGCCACTGTTGGCGCGGTGCAGGGCGCCGGGTTTTATCAGGGTAAAGTCGGTGGTCAGGGTCCCCATTTGCGATACATATTCCACGCGGCCGATCAGGTTCGCAAAGCCGGGATTGTCCTCATGGATGACCGGGGCGGCGGGCAAGTCCTGATTATCTACCAATACGTTGACGCTGTATTGAGGGAACTCCCGCACTCTCTGCTTCAGGTTATCCGGGATAGCGGATTCCTCCGGTACCTGGGTGAAAGCCTCCGCCTCATCCATCACGCTGCTGTGCACCGCGTCCAGGTGCACCAGTACATCGGGGTAGTTCTTGTACTTTTCTTTCAGCTCGTTCATTACCGGGTCGATTGCCAGTTGGCTGAATTCCTTGTTTAACTCTTTGAACAGGTCACGGCTCTCTTTCTTCCAGCTTGGAAGCTGGCGTACGATCACCTTCAGTTCCTCCTTGAGGCCCTCTATAACTTCCATGGATTGTAATCTCTGTTTCTCTGGCAGTGCCTCGAAATCCTGGGGTTTGATGATTTCCCCGTCTTTCACGGGCGCCAGGGTGTAGCCGCTGGGGGTCTGGATCATGGCGATCTGCTTCTCTTTGGCTTTTTCCGCCAGTACGCTAAACGCTTCTTTTTCCCTGCTTTGGTATTGTTCGGCCAATTCCTGCACCCTGGCCTGGTATTCGTCACTCTGGAAAGTGGCGGGCATTATACCCAGCAGGTCTTCCAGCGTTTGCGTCATATCATCGCGCAATTGGCGACCCATGCCTCTGGGTAGTCGCAGGGCAACGGGCTTGTCCGGTGACTTGAAATTGTTCACGTAACACCAGTCGGACACTTCGCCCTGTGGCACCGCGGATTCCTTGTTCAGCAGCTTGGCCAGCAGCTCCCTTTTGCCCACCCCGGTACTGCCAAGCATGAAAATGTTGTAGCCATCGTGAGGTATTTGCAGGCCGAACTGCAGCGCCTCTACAGCGCGATCCTGTCCCAGGTGTTCACCCAGGGGCTCCAGTTCATCTGTGCTGTGAAAGGGTAGTTCCGCCGGGTCGCAGTGGCTATAAAGACGTGCCACAGGTAGCGCGCTATGGCGCTGTGCTGGTTTGAGTTCAGGGCATTGATCTGTCATATCGCGTATTCTCATCTGTAGGCCTGCCCACTCAAGCATAGACTAGTGAGTGGTGGATGATCATATGGCAGATCAACAGTTTGATAAAGGGATGCACAAACTTGCGGTCACGACAAGGTGCAATGATAATCGGGGCAGGCCGAAGCCTGGCAAGCCTAGTGAAGCTTAGACCGATCTTAGATCGATGTAACGGCCCGGCAATCGGGCTCTTCACCATGCGGGGGACAAATCATGAAAATTCCAAGACTGAGTCAGCTTACACTTGGTGTAGGTAATTTGGATACTGCAGTGAAGTTCTATGAAACCGTACTCAATACTGCACCAAACATGTCTTTTGATGGTGTGGTTTTTATTGAGCTTCCGGGAACCTGGATTTCTCTCTATCCACTTGAAAAACTGGCGAAGGATATAGCACCTGACGTTCCAAGGTGCTGCGAGGGCTTTGGCGGAATCACACTTGCTTATAATGCAGGCAGTAAGGACGAGGTCATTGCGGTTATTGATCGCGCACGAGTGGCGGGTGCAAATATCGTAAAAGAGCCGCAAGAAACTTTTTGGGGTGGTTTTGGTGGCTACTTTGCTGATCCTGATGGTTACTACTGGGAGGTGGCTTGGGGGCCAATGTTTGCCTTTGCCGAAAATGGTGAATTAAGATTCAAGGATAGTGTATAAGAATTTCCGGAACCTGGGCTCCCGCTATCGGCACGCGATATTCCCGCAGAGACCGCCGATGCGGACAACGTCTACAACGACAGTCCATTAATCACTCACTACGGTTCTAACAGGACCGGCGGCTCCGTCTCCAGTCATGTGGCCGCTACCTGTCGCCTTTTCAATCGGGTTTGAAAAGTGGACAGATGGTGCGCAGGGGCAGCGCAAGGGATCATGGCGGCGTAAGAACATGCAATGGGGAATCACGTCATGACTGCAGCAAAATCGATGGAATACCGGATTACTCAGCAATTGCTCCGCCGGCGCGGGAGAGTAAACGAGCCGGTGAATGCGCGGATTGCTAATCGAATCATCAAAATCGCCGCTACAACTGTCGCAGTGGTGTTAATGGGCAGCTATGTGCAGGAGTTATTGTGGGTGCTTGTGGCTGCCAGTACGGTGCTGGCACTCGGTATTGTAGATTAAATATTGTTTATATAAAACAATATGATGCATGATATATATAAAGTATATTCTATATGGAGTATGGAGGGAGTATAGTGCCGAGTGCATTCGAGCAGCGCCTCTAGGGCGACTTCATCCGTCAGATATGTTTGACCACAGGCATTCGGCCAGCACTGCGTATGCCCTTTGCCGGCAGCACAAGTGCGGGTTTTATCCCGTCATGTAATCGACGCCTTTGCCCGCAGCCTGTAGCATCGTACCACCTTCCGCGTAATGGATGCGCAGCATGGAAAACCCGGTTATCACCCTGTCTCTGGCGCAGTTGGCATTGGCCTTTGTACCCGTCGCCATCACCCTGCTTATACTACTGCGCTGGTCGTTCGGTACCGGCACCGTGCTCTACGCCCTGGGGCGGATGCTGGTGCAATTGCTGCTGATTGGCTATGTGCTGGCCTGGTTGTTCGGCGCGGATAACGGCTTATTGATCCTGCTGGTGCTGGCGGTCATGTTAATCGCGTCCAGCTGGATCGCCATGGGGACCGTTAAAGAGCATCGCTGGGCGTTGCTCGGCGCATCCCTGGGTTCGATTACCGTCGGTGGCGGCGTGACATTGGCGCTTATCACCCAGTTGGTATTGCAAATGGAGCCCTGGTACCTGCCGCGTTATATGATCCCCCTGGCCGGGATGGTATTTGCCAACGCCATGACCGCTGTGAGCCTCGCCGCGGAGCGCTTGTATGCAGAACTGGGTCATGGTCTGCGTTGGGAGGAGGCCAGGCTGACGGCCTATCAGGCGGCTATGATTCCAGTGATCAACTCACTGTTCGCGGTGGGCCTGGTGTCACTGCCGGGTATGATGACCGGCCAGATACTGTCTGGCGTATCACCACTGATAGCGGCACGCTACCAGATTATGGTCATGTGTATGATTTTTGCGTCGGCGGGCATATCCACAGCGATCTTCCTCACATTCAGTCGGCGACGGGTGGCCGCTTCTGTCCAGTCAGGATAGGCCCGCTTCCCTGGCCACATCGGTATTCATCGTAGCGCGCAGGCGCTCAGTAGACAGGTGATTGCTGTCGGTGCACTGGCTGGGTTACAGGCAGTCTTTGAGCATCTGGGGAATACTCATAGCTATAGACTTTTGGAAAGGCTGATCGCGCCCCGTACCTGTCCCAGGCTGTAACCTGTAGCCCAATCGTCGGGGTAGTATTTTTCCAGGGTGGTGCGCACCGGGTCCGACAAATTTTGCCCGTGGCACGTCAGGCAAATCGCCTCCACGCCCTGGGCCTGCATATAGCGGTACTGCCCGCTGACAGTTTCGCCGTAGTGGATGTCAGCGGCAGCTTCTCCCGCTGCCTGGCGTTTGTCGAACTGCTGCAGGACTGCCTGCTCCCACTTATCCGGTTGGGCGCGGCTGGCGTTACGGGACTTAAGGCTGACCCGTTTTGTCAGCCACCCGGACTCCGCAGTCAGCGCGTCGGCTATCCTGGGCGCGACATGGGCGCAGACTTCAATGGCTTGCGTGGCCCCGCCCTCGGTCATGGCTTTTTTTAGCTGCGGTTTGAGTTCCCCGACAAACTGTTGCGCCAGCTGTTGCGCTTCCGGCTCCAGCGAGACATTTTCCGGCTCACTGGCCGATGCGCCAGTGCCACTGGCGATAATTAGTGATAGAGCTATAAAACGATGCATGGCGTGGCCACCTCCATTGTGACAGCGCAAAGCATAACCGGATTACTCGCGCTACTCTAATGATTTATCTCAAAGGAGCCTCAGAGTATGGCCTGTTGTGTGCCCGGGTTTCTCTTGATGCAGCGCAATGAATTCGGGCGCCAGGCAGGCTAGTGTAGCCCATACTGTATCGTACTGTAATTAGATGGATGTCAGATGTCATACAGTAAATTGCTCAGTAGCCTGCTGCTATGTGGCTTGGCGCTGCTCTCGGCCAACAGCCGCGCCGATGCGTGGCTGATCGACGTGGAGGGCGCCATCGGGCCAGCCGTTGCCGATCATATGGTGCGGGGCCTGGAGCAGGCGCAGGAAGCGGGTGCCGAGCTGGTGATTCTACGTATCGATACCCCCGGCGGTCTGGATACCTCCATGCGCCAGATGATCAAGGCTGTTCTCGCTTCACCAATCCCGATTATCGGCTATGTCGCGCCCAGTGGTGCCCGCGCAGCCAGTGCCGGGACTTATCTTCTCTACGCCACACACATCGCCGCCATGGCCCCCGGAACTAATTTGGGCGCGGCGACGCCGGTACAGCTCGGTTCGCCTGGCCTGCCACAACTGCCCGACGCTAAACCGAAACAAGAGGAGGGGGAGGGGGGGAGCGCTCCTTTACCTGGCACCCCCATGGAGCGCAAGATCGTCAACGATGCGGTGGCCTATATCCAGAGCCTGGCCCAATTGCGCGGACGCAATGCTCAGTGGGCGGAGCAGGCCGTGCGTGAGGGCGCCAGTCTCTCGGCGGTAGATGCATTGGAAATGAATGTTATCGACATCGTGGCCAATTCCGTAAACGAGTTATTGACGCAAACACACGGGCTCGAGTTGGAACTGGGTAATGCTGTCCAGACCCTTGATAATGAGGACTTGGTCGTCTATCACCATCCGGTGGACTGGCGCAGTGAATTCCTGGCGGTGATTACCGATCCCAATATCGCCTACGTGCTTATGCTGGTGGGCATTTACGGTCTCATCATTGAATTTTACAATCCCGGCTTTGGTGTGCCCGGTGTGGTTGGCGCGGTGTGTCTGCTGCTGGCGTTGTACGCTCTCCAGGTGCTGCCCATCAGTTACGCCGGTCTCGGTCTTATCCTGCTGGGGATCGCCCTGATGACGGCAGAGGCGTTTGCCCCCAGTTTCGGGATCCTGGGCCTGGGGGGGATTGTGGCCTTTGTGGTGGGCTCCATCATGCTGATGGACACGGAACTGCCGGGCTACCAGATCGCCCTGCCGATGATTGTGGCTTTTGCGGTGTTCAGTGTCGGCGTGCTGGTATTTGCTCTGGGGATGATCATGCGCGGGCGGCGCAGGGCGGTAGTCACCGGCCTGGATCATTTGTTTGGAGTGCAGGTGCCAGTGGAATCTGTCACTGGTGGTGTGGCCTGGGTGCGACTGGACGGTGAGTTATGGGAAGTGGCCTGCGAGGATTCGCTGGCGCCAGATGATACAGTGACGGTGAATACAATCGATGATTTGGTCTTGCAAGTGAGCAAAGACGGGAGGAATACATAATGTTTGATATGCAATATTTCGGGGGAGTCATCCTGTTTCTGGTGGTTGGTCTGGCGTTCTCCATGTTTCGTGTGCTGCGGGAATACGACCGGGGCGTAATTTTTATGTTGGGGCGCTTTTACAAGGTGAAAGGCCCGGGGTTGATCATCGTCATCCCTGTACTGCAACAGATGGTGCGGGTGGATTTGCGCACGGTGGTAATGGACGTACCCACCCAGGATGTGATCTCCCGGGACAATGTATCGGTGCAGGTCAATGCCGTGATCTATTTTCGGGTTATCGATCCGGAGCGCGCCATCATTCAGGTGGAAAACTTCCTGGAAGCGACCAGTCAGTTATCCCAGACCACGTTGCGTTCTGTTCTGGGCCAGCACGAACTGGACGATATGCTGGCCGAGCGGGAAGGGCTCAATGCCGACGTGCAGAAAATCCTCGACAAGCAGACCTCTGCCTGGGGTATCAAGGTAGCCAATGTGGAAATCAAGCACGTGGACCTGAACGAAACCATGGTGCGTGCCCTGGCCAAACAGGCCGAGGCGGAACGTGAGCGGCGCGCCAAGGTGATACACGCCTTGGGCGAGGCCGAAGCAGCTGAAAAACTGGCGGAAGCCGCCCATGTCCTGGCCAGCCAGGATCAGGCCATTCAGCTGCGTTACCTGCAAACTCTGGTAGAGATTGCCGGCGACAAGAGCTCCACCCTGGTGTTCCCGGTGCCGATAGATTTGATGGGAAAACTGAAATTCTGAGGGCGTCCTAATAGGCTGCCGCAGCGGGCTCGCTACAGCACGTTTTTCAATAAATCCCTGGCAATGATCACCCGCTGAATTTCACTGGTGCCCTCGTAAATCGTGGTAATGCGCACATCCCGCGCCAGGCGTTCCAGGGGATACTCGCGGATATAGCCGGCGCCACCCATCATTTGCAATGCACTGTAGCAGGCGTCGTTGGCCTTCTCGCTGGCGAAGACCTTGGCCATCGCGGCAGAGGTGCCAAAATCAAGGCCCTGCTCCTTGTTCCAGGCAGCCTGCATCAGTAGTAAACGAGCCGCTTCCAATTCGGTGTAGCGATCTGCCAGCATCCACTGCAAGCCCTGGAAGGTGCCGATTTTGGCGTCGAACTGCTCCCGTTCGCCGAGATAGTCCCGGGCATAGTCCATGGCTGCCAGACCAATACCCAATGCCAATGAACCAACCCCGATACGCCCCCCGGCGAGTTCGCCAACGGCCACCTTGAAGCCTTTACCCTCCCTGCCCATCAGGGCTGAGGCGGGAATCCGGCAATCGGTAAAGGTGACCACGTTGGTAGTGGAGCCGCGTTGGCCCATCTTGTCTTCCGCCTTGCTGATGTCGATGCCGGGCAGGCCGTTATCCACGATAAAACAGGAGATGCCCTTGCCTTTGTGCGCCTCGACATCGGTGACCGCCCAGACCACGAAACAGCCGGCGTATTCGGCGCTACTGATGAAGATTTTGCTGCCATTCAAAACCCACTCATCTCCATCGCGCACCGCCCGGGTGCGCATGGCCGCCGGGTCAGAGCCGGCGCCGGTTTCGGTCAGGCAAAAGCCGGCCGCGAAATATTCGCCACCGCAGATGCGCGGCAGGTACGTGGTTCTTTGCTCCTCACTGCCCACCGCCTGAATCACCTCGGCCACCATATTGGTCACGGAAACCGTGACGGCGGTGGCGGCGCAACCCCGGGCCAATTCAGTGATAGCCGTACTGAAGGCGATGACCCCGGCCTCGGTGCCGCCGTACCGGGCCTGTACATTCAGACCCATAAAGCCCAACTCGGCCAGTTTCTTCAGGTTGACGAGCAAGGTATCGCGATTCTCGTGTTCGTCCAGCGCGGCGGCGTGGGGCGCCAACTCGCTCTCGGCAAATTGGCGGGCGATGTCTTGTATCATCTGTTGTTCTTCGGTCAGTGCCAGCAGCATGGTGTCGTTCTCCGTAAAAGGCCGATTTCAGGGTATATACTATGGCCTATAATTTGCACCGGTTGAAGCGTCAGGGGCCTGTACTGCCGGTGATTTTATAGACGTGGCGGTGTCTAGCGCGGGGCTATCTTCTCCAAACCAGTCTTTGATTTTAGCCGCGGATTTTTTTCGTACATCGTCGTTGATGTAGGTGGCCACCGCGGCGATAGCCAGCACCAGTACGCCGAGGTCGTCAGCATAGCCGACCGCGGGTGTCAGGTCGGCTATGGCATCCAGGGGTACAATGAAGTAACCCAGGGCAGCTGCGATGGTCGCCTTGGCCCAGGCGGGCGCTTTCTCCTCCTGTGCGGCGTAATAGAGCAACAAGGCTTTCTCCACCACTTCCATGCCGGCGGATTTAGCGTAGTGCTTCAGCTTGGTCCAGAAGCCCTGCTCTGAAAATGCGTCTTCAAATTCGTTGTGGTCTGCCATAATGTATTTACCCGAATAGCCAGGGACTCAACTCATCCCGGTTTTCAACAATGATTTGTTGCGCCATAGGATCTTCTAATTCTTCACTGGGATCTACATGTAGCAATTTCAAGGCATAGGGTACCAACTTAGCGCGGGTAGTTACTTTCAGTGCGCCATTGTCCATGCCGTAGTCAACTTCCACGACCTCCCGCTGATCGGGATTTAAACGTGGGTCGGGGGTGATGCGAATGGTGATCGTGGTATTCCACTGTGTATCACCCCTTATCCCGTGCACGGAATCATCCATGATTTCCGGGATGTCCCGAAACCGGCTCAACACAAAGTCGCGGTATTCCTGGTTCTTTTCGCACCATGCGCGCACATGCCAGCGCAGACCGGTGTAGACCAGGGTGTGGGGCACGATGATGCGCCCTTCACGATCTGGATTATTGATGGAGACGTAGTCCACATCCAGGCGCTTTTGCTGGCGAGCCGCCTGCATGATGGGGCGTAACACCTCGGGTTTTACGTCGCGTACCGGCACTGAGAGCACTTCAATATTGGCCATATTGAGTGACAGCGACTCAAACACGTGCATCAGTTCGTTATTGCGCGCCATCAGGTGCAGGTACTCGTCAGCCAGGCCCTGGGTTACCTGTGGCTGGAAATCGTCAGTCGGTTTGTAACCCTTCAGGAATTTGTCGTATTCCAGGTTGCCCGGCCCGACCTCGCGAATGTAGTTGTTGATATCCTTGCTGGCCTGCTGCCGGCCGATACCGAAGGTGTCGCACAGGTGTCGGGTTGTCAGGCGGCCCTCCCACAGGGCGATTGTTTCGATAAAGCGATAGCGTAAAAGAAGCTCCCAGCGAAAGGGCCATTTCTTGTTCGTACGGAGAGCCATAGTTCGTTCCTGTGAGGCCGATTTGCCGATCCAGTATAATTGTACGCGTACCATTTGTGTACATGTCGTTACAGGCGGCAAGTTTTTGTGCTGTGACGCATTGCCCCGTCATCAGGCAGTCGCTAACATTCCACATTTCCCCAGAGAAATAATTCATGAGAATTTGCCTGCTGATAGCCGTGGTTGCGCTGTGGACACCCAATGCTGTGGCTGGCATCCCGCCAGATGCTGTAACACCCGCAATGGTCGCCACAGCCCGAAAGTTAACGCAGCAGGCGGGTCTGCATAACACCGGCTATGCGATTGTCGAGTCCCTGACCACGGAAGTGGGGCCGAGACTCGCCGGTACGGAAGCGGAGGGCAGGGCGCGGCAATGGGCGCTTAGCAAGTTCCGCGAACTGGGCTTTCACAATGTGCGGGTGGAGCCCTTTATGGTGCCGCTGTGGCTGCGAGGGATCGAGCGTGCGGAGATTACCTCCCCTTTCCCCCAGCCTTTGACCATAACTGCGCTGGGGGCCGCGCCCGGCGCGGATCAACTGGGGCGGACGCTCAGTCGTGGTGAGCCGGTTATCGTGAAACTGGTGATTACACCGCAATTGTTGCCAGCGACGGAGTCGGGCAATGTTATCGCCGAAATTCCCGGCAGCGCCGCGCCAGAAGAGATCGTTTTGGTCGGGGCGCACCTTGATTCCTGGGATCTGGGGACCGGTGCGATTGATGACGGAGCGGGAATCGGCATTGTCATTGGTGCCACCAAGTTGTTGTTGGACTTCCTGCCAAACGGTCCCAGACGCACTATTCGCATCGTCCTGTTCGGTTCGGAAGAGGTGGGCCTGGTAGGCGCCCAGGCTTATGCCGAACAGCATGCCGGGGAGTTGCAAAACCATGTCATCGCCACTGAATCGGACTTTGGTGCCGGAAATATCTGGCGCTTCGACACCGGCGTGGCCGATGACAAGGTGCCGCTGGCCGGGGCTATAGGTGAACTGTTACGACCATTGGGTATAGAACCGGGAACCAACACCGCGACCGGTGGACCCGATATCAAGTATCTGAGGGAGGCGGGGGTGCCGGTGGTCGGCCTTAAGCAAAATGGCTGGGACTACTTTGACCTGCACCGTACACCCGATGATACGCAGGACAAAATCGCTTCCGATGCCCTTGACCAGAAGATCGCGGCATATGCGGTATTACTTTACCTGGCAGCCGAAATTGAAGCGGATTTTCGCTAGGGCAGTTGGGAGCCTGTGATGGGGGCGATTTTGTTCTCCACCACGCAGGCAAAAAAAGCTGCCCGGGGGTGGGGCAGCACAAGGACCTACATGGGGTATTGAGGGCCCGCCTTCCCTGGCAAGCCATAAACTTTTACACGATCAGGTTGACCACTGTTACCAAAGTCACTAGAAACATGACGGTGAAAGCCAGGCCTGCGATAATGAAATGAGCTGGCTTACCACGCTTGAAATCCCGAGTTTTGTTCTCTTTGGATTGCACGCCAAAACTTGCTGCGCACACACTGCCCATGACCTGAAGAAGGGTCGGTTCTCTCTGGTCGGCGCCAGTCGCGCTGTTTGTGCGTGTTATCACCTGATTCATTAACGCCTTCCAATAATTCGTTTGAAACCAATCCAATGACGTCTTTGTTAACGCTATCAGGGCTATAGCAGGTTGCGTGCCAATTACAAAAAAAAGGCGATGAATTTTCTAACATCTTGAAAAATATAAATTAAATATATTTTTAATCGACCCCAAGTAAGATATCTAAAGTCAGTGGCGTCAGTATATTGTCGCTAATGGCAGGGTGGAATGACAAAAATGGCAAACCGTAACTGCGTGGTACATGCCGCCATCCTGAACGGCTGGCCCCGGTAATGCTTGAGTAGGTCGCGAATTCTGTAGGTCCGGTTTTAACCGGACATATCGTTTATATAGTGAGCAACCGGCGCAGCAAACTGTCCTGCCCCTTATGCTGCTCTCGTGCAAACAGTAATTGCGCCAGTTGCGTTTCGATTTGCTCGGCGACTTCCCCGCGAATAATCTGCTGGCGCCTTTTGGTCAGGGTTTTGTCCTTGTACCGGGCCAGTTTGATCGGCTCGCCGAAACCCAGGTAACAGCGCTGCGGTTTGGGGATCAGGGTGCCTAACAGACCCAGTGGAATAGGGGGTAAAATGTCGGAGCGGAAGTTGTCAGTCAATAATCCGAATCGTTTCAGCAGTTGGCCGAAGGCGGAGTCGGGCAGGTCCTGGCCCTCCATATAACGGCCGTAGAATTCATCGGGCCCTATAAGCCCGAACGGCATGATGGTGTAGCCGTGCTCTGCCGCCAGCTTCACAAAGCCATAGCGTTCCTTCCACTGCAGTTCGTACACCTTACTGGCCGGCTTGACTGCCTCTGCGGCACCGCCGGGAAAAACCAGTAAGTCCTGGCGAGCTTTCATCATTGCGCTGCATACTTGCGGGTGACCCATTACCGCGCCATTTTTCAATATGTAATTCGCGATGCGTTGATTTGTGAACAGGAATTTGTCTCCCAGACCACGCGGGAAACGGTTCAATTCCTTGATGAACACCGGTCCCAGCACTATGCCGTCCAGAGCGAACAGGGAGTGGTTGCCCACGAACAGGCAGGGCCGATTGGGAATATTTTCCGCACCCAGTACCATGGGGTTGAACACGCGCTTGACCATTTGGTAACTGAGGTCCAACTCCATACCGGAGGGGGTCTTCACTGCCAGGGCTTTTTCGATATGCCGGGCGATGGCTTCTTTATCGTCAAGGGGGTGGTTATCTTTGTCGAATAGGGCCATGCGCGTCGCTGCCTGTTAGTGCGGTCGGGAAATTATAACGATTTGGGCGCGGGGGGCATAGCCTGGCAGCGCCCGCTAACCCCGTAAACCAGCACTAAGCAGGGTGTGCCTGGCCGATGATATCGATTTGGTGAATATCGTGGGCAATCCTGGGCAGCGGAGATCCTGGCGATCGGTAGCAAGCGGGCCACCGCAGAGAAGTTCCTGACCACGTCGCACAGGTAGCGCGCTTTCCTGTTTTATTGATGCAGGACAATTCAATTTTCCCGCTGTCAGGTATGTTTGTCTCCTGTAAGAAAAATTTGTAGGGGTGTGTGTGTCTGCCTATGCAATTGTTAACCTGGAAGTCTTTGATATTGAAAAGTATCTTGTGTACCAGGAGGCTATAAAGCCTCTGGTAGAGTCCGCCAATGCGCGCTACCTTGCCAGGGGCGGAGAATTTCAGGTGTTTGAGGGCGATGATCAGCCACACCGCCTGATCTTAATCGAGTTTCCCTCACTGGCGGCCATGGCCGGCTTTTATGCCAGTAATGCCTACCAGGCACTGGAGCCACAACGTCAGGCCTGTAGCAGCGCCCGTATACTGGGCGTAGAGGGCTTGGAGCACTAGTGTGGTATCCACCATTAACGTTCGCTAAAACCTGCGCGAACTGATGTCAGGGTGGTAGTGATTGCCCTGGTGCTTTCTGCTTGCAACCATCTAAGACTGATTATGATCAATACGCTCGCAGCCATTTCGAACTATAGTTACACAGCGAGTATTGACAGATTGCAGGGTATGGTACATGGAACAACAAGGCACGATCACTATCGACGGCAACCAGGCCGCTGCGACAATAGCCCATCTCACCAATGAAGTAATCGCCATCTACCCGATCACCCCCTCGTCCAATATGGGTGAATTTGCCGATGAATGGTCGGCCAGGGGCCAGAAAAATCTGTGGGGTACGGTGCCGCGGGTGATTGAGATGCAAAGTGAGGGTGGCGCCGCGGGTGCCATCCACGGCGCCTTACAGGCCGGGGCCCTGGCAACCACTTTTACCGCGTCCCAGGGGTTGCTGCTGATGATCCCCAATATGTACAAAATCGCTGGTGAACTCACCCCCACGGTATTTCATATCGCGGCGCGCTCGCTGGCCTGTCAGGGACTTTCTATTTTCGGTGATCACTCGGATGTGATGGCCACCCGCCAGACCGGCTACGGCATGCTCAGTTCCAACTGTCCGCAGGAAGTGATGGACCTAGCCCTGATCGCCCAGAGTGTCACCCTGCAGAGCCGGGTACCTTTCCTGCACTTCTTTGATGGTTTTCGCACCTCCCACGAGGTGGCGAAGCTGGTCGAAGTGCCGGTGGACACCGTGCGGGCGATGATCGATGACAGCGCGGTGGAGGCGCACCGCCAGCGGGCCCTGTCGCCCGCCCACCCGGTGTTGCGCGGCAGCTCTCAGAATCCCGATGTCTACTTTCAGGCCAGGGAGACGGTCAATCCTTATTACACCGAGCTGCCCACCATCGTGCAGGCCACCATGGATCAGTTTGCCGGCTTGACCGGACGCCAGTACCAGCTGTTCCAGTATGAGGGTGCAGCCGACGCTCAGCGCGTTATCATTATCATGGGCTCCGGTGCGGAGGCGGTGCACGAGACTGTGGATTACCTCAATTCCCTGGGCCAGAAGGTGGGTGTGCTGAAGGTGCGACTGTACCGCCCATTCGCCCCGCAGCTTATGCTGCAGGCACTGCCCGCAACCATTCGGCGTGTCGCAGTGCTGGATCGCACCAAGGAGCCGGGCTCTGATGGTGAGCCCCTGTACAAGGATATAGTCACGGCTCTGGCCCAGGACAGTGTCGGCGGCGGGCATTTTGGTTCGATGCCCCTGGTAATAGGCGGGCGTTATGGCCTGTCTTCCAAGGAGTTTACACCGGGTATGATTGTGGCGGTCTACGACCAGCTGTCTCTAGAGCAGCCAAAAAACCACTTCACTATTGGCATTCACGACGATCTCAGCTACACCAGTCTTGATTGGGATGACAGTTTGCGCACCTCGGCCCACGAGGAAACTTTCCAGGCGGTGTTTTACGGCCTCGGTAGCGACGGTACCGTGAGCGCCAACAAAAACAGTATCAAGATCATCGGTGAGAGTACGGACTTGCACGCCCAGGGCTACTTTGTCTACGACTCGAAGAAATCCGGCGCGGTCACCGTGTCCCACCTGCGCTTCGGTCCCAACCAGATTCGATCCAGTTACCTGATTGCCAGCGGTGATGCCAACTTCGTGGCCTGTCACCAGCCAGGCTTCCTGGAAAAATACGATGTGCTGGATTTCGCCAGACGCGGCGCGGTGTTTCTGCTCAACTCTCCCGCTGCGCCCGATGCGGTGTGGGATACCCTGCCGCATTCTCTCCAGCAGGAGATCATCGACCGGGAAATCACCGTTTACACCATCGATGCCTATGACGTGGCCCAGCGCAGCGGCATGGGCAAGCGTATCAATACCATTATGCAAACCTGCTTCTTCGCCATTTCCGGCATACTGCCTAAAGATGAGGCCCTTGCGTCGATCAAGGACGCAGTGCAAAAAACTTACGGGCGCAAAGGGCGCCGTATCATCGAACTCAACTTCAAAGCCATCGACGAGACCCTGGCCTGCCTGCATCAGGTGGCGAGTGGCGGGGCGGTGAAGGCGCCCGAAGAAAAGGTAGCCCTGACCGCCAGGGCCTCGAAATTTGTACAACAGGTAACGGCAGAAATCATCGCCGGGCGCGGTGATATGATCCCGGTCAGCCAGATGCCTGAGGACGGTAGTTTTCCGCTGGGCACCGCGGCCTATGAAAAACGCAACCTGGCGCTGGAAATCCCGGTGTGGGAGACCGAACTCTGCACCCAGTGCGGCAAGTGTCCCTTTGTCTGTCCGCACACCGCCATTCGTTCCAAGGTGTTTCATGAGTCAGAGTTGGCGAGTGCGCCCGCCAGTTTCAAATCCACGCCGGTCAAGGCCAAGGGCTACCCCGAGGGCTACCATATCAGCTACCAGGTGGCACCGGAGGACTGTACCGGCTGCACCCTGTGTGTGGATATCTGCCCGATCCGCGACAAATCCAATGTCAGCCGCAAAGCACTGAACATGGCGCCGCAACCGGCGCTGCGTACCCAGGAGCGCGCCAACTGGGATTTCTTCAGCACCTTGCCGGAGTTTGATCGCAGCCAGCTCAAAATCAATACCATCGCCGGTTCCATGGTGTTGCAGCCTCTGTTCGAATTCTCCGGCGCCTGTGTGGGTTGCGGCGAGACACCCTACGTTAAACTCGCCTCGCAATTGTTCGGCGACCGTATGCTGGTGGCCAACGCCACCGGTTGTTCCTCTATCTACGGTGGCAACCTGCCCACCACGCCCTGGACTACAACCCCCGACGGGCGCGGTCCGGCCTGGTGTAACTCCCTGTTTGAAGACAACGCCGAGTTCGGTCTTGGTATGCGCCTCGCGGTGGACAAGCAACGGGAGATGGCCCGCGAATTGCTGGGCAAACTGTCCGCAGAATTGGACACCGTCCTGGTGGAGGCTATTCTGGATGCGGATGAATCCGATGAGGCGGGTATTTACGACCAACGGCAGCGCGTAAAACAGTTGGATACGGCACTGGCCTCCCTCGATTCGAATGAGGCCCGCAGTTTGCTGAGCCTCAGCGAAAACCTGTGCCGCAAAAGCGTGTGGATTATGGGCGGCGATGGGTGGGCTTACGATATTGGCTACGGCGGCCTCGATCATGTGCTGGCCTCAGGGGAGGATGTAAATCTACTGGTGCTGGATACAGAGGTTTACTCCAATACCGGCGGGCAGACATCCAAGGCTACCCCGCGTGGCGCCGTGGCCAAGTTTTCCTCCGCGGGCAAGCGCACCGGCAAGAAGGATCTGGCATTG
>Ga0164315_10000223_pt1 | contig 36645 bp, 36 predicted proteins | sample GuaBasSedimGuay6_FD_113737 | JGI IMG/M metagenome (GOLD analysis project Ga0164315, IMG submission 113737) | Subseafloor sediment microbial communities from Guaymas Basin, Gulf of California, Mexico - Guay6, Core 4569-2, 0-3 cm | ecosystem: Environmental > Aquatic > Marine > Hydrothermal vents... | reverse complement strand
TCTTCTCCTATGCGTTGTTGGAGTGAAAGAATGTACAACTCAAAGGCAAGATCCCCAGCGGAAAAAAAATCGACTGCCGCAGGTTCATAGTCCATTTCAACATTGGCATAGCTGAAAGCAAGGAGGGTGGACCCTTCAATATTTTCGAATTCCAGTTTTCCCATGTAGCTCGGTTTAGGGTCGAGCTTTCCGGGGGGGGAGACGCTAAAAATATTTCGCTCAATTTCATCTAGATCATCGTCCAAATTTCCGGCATTGAGTTGAAAGGAAAAGTCTCCAATGGGTGACGTATGATTCCAGTAAAATTGTCCACCATCTGAACTTAGAAATAGGTTTCGTGCACGCTCTTGGTAAATGCTGGGTAATGTGATTGAAGGGCGGGTAAAAGCGACATCACGCGTTTCATTATAGAATCCGAGTGGGTTTTTTACCCTGCCAAGCCGGATACCCATCTGGTAGTTTTCTCTTTCAATCATGGTCCAGTCAATTAGGGCAAAATCAATGCGTGCTCCATCACTGACCTCTCCAGCGTGCCTGTAGATCCCTTGTACAGCAAATCCTAGGTTACTCAGTAGACGTGTTGACGCATTGACACCAATTTCAGTTAAACCAAAGCTTCCATTGCTGTCGCTGCTGCTCCCGTACACATTATTGTCAGAGCTCAAGAAATAGCCCTGATTGAGAAAGCCATGGATTTGAAAGTTTTCGATGCTATCATCGGCAAAAGGTGAACCTGTCCACATTGCCAGAGCTGCAATAAGTACCCGAGGAATTCCCCTGTATTGCTTAGCGGATTTCAATAATGTGTACATTCACACTTCCTTTGTTAGCGTAACCGATAGCACCTTTAGTTGTAGAGATAACTTCTATCATTTCGTCTTCATTTTCGACAGTTATGGGTGCCTGTCCGGTGCCAGAGAAGACATATCGATCCCATACACGTCTGAGTTTATAGGGAAAAATCCCAAGCTTCTGCTTTGAAAACTGTTTATGGAGGTCGTTATCATCGCTTAGAACATAAACTCTAACTGGGCTGCCATCAGGCCAGTTATGGGAGCGCATGGAAAAAATATTACGTGCTTTAATTGCCGAGAGTGACTCGATTTTCAGGTCGGGGTGGGTAATAACTTCAACGGCCTGACTAACCGGAGATATTGAAGTGAAGAAGAGCAGAATGAGCCAGGTAATTCGTTTCATTTTTTTGTGGGCAGTTGCTGGCTCAATGTAATGTTGTATTCGAAAGTCGATATTATTTCGTTTAGGCTAAGTGTAGTCATTCTTTGGTAATAGGCAATAACCTTTTAGGTGGTTTGTTTAGTTATTGAACAAAAGTGTGTGGTTTGTAGTGGATAGCGTTACTCTGTCTCCGCTTCACCTTAAATATGAATCAAGGAGGATTTAGAATGTTTAAAATAGTGAGTTTTTTCTTTTTGCTGATACCAGTTTTGTGTGCGGCGGGGGAGGTTAAAAAGTGGGTGGATAAAGAGGGTGTTGTTCATTTTGGTGATACACCTCCGGTGGCGACAGATTATGAATTGACTTCTATTAGGCCGCTAACAGGTGGTAAAGGTTTGTCCACAAAGCAAGTTAAATTAGCTAAAGAGCTTGAGCGTCGTGTACAAAAAGAACAGAAATCTAAATTTAGGGCAGAGAAAGTAACGGCAAAACGTTACAGGGCGCAACAAAAAATTGAAGCGGCTTATCGAAAGAGGAAATTAGTAAAAGGACTGAGTGAACAGCAGATTAAAAGATTGCTGGGAGAGCCAGATAGCGTTGATCAAAAAGAGAGTAAAAAAGGGCTTCGTCAGATATGGCATTATGAGAGCGTCAGGGCGGGAGAGCCGCAGGTTGTAACGCTTGAGAATGGTTTTTATCGCAGTCACCGGAATAAGAAGATTGAGAAGTAGCAGGTGTTAGCTCTTTTTTCCATGTTGCCGTACCTGCTCATACATCACAATCGAAGCGGCAATGCTGACATTCAGGCTTTGAACTGAACCAAATTGAGGGATTCTTAGTCGCTCAATAGCGGGGTAGTTGGCCAGATCAAAACTGATTCCCTGCTCTTCGTGACCAAAAATAAAAACACTTTTTTCAGGCGGTGATGATTTGTTAATGTCGCACCCTTCTTCGGGTTCCAGCGTAAAGAGCTTGTAGTGTTCTTTATCGAGTGCTTGATAGCATTCTTCAAAAGTTTCGTGAAAGTACGCGGGAACCTGCTTAAAGGCACCTTTGCCGGGAGCAGGGTCAAATGGGCCGATATTGATCAGGTGAATGGCTTGAGCACCAAAAGCCTGGGCACTTCTGAAAATTTTAGGGACGTTGTACCCGGCTTTTAAATTATCGAGCACCAGAATAAAGTCATGACAGCCGGGCTTTGCCAGTAGATTTCGCTGCCGCTGCTTTTTATAACGTTGCAGCATCTGTGTGTGGCGATCGTGTCGCTCTCGTTGGTTCATAGCAGGAGAATTTATTCCCTACTGAGCAGCCAATCCGCTATCTGGCCACTTGCCTGCTCAGTAGGGAGTTATTTTTACTGAAGTTTTTTGTATTTAATTCGGTGAGGATTAAGTGCGTCATCGCCCAGGCGGCGCTTTCTATCTGCTTCGTAATCGGCATAATTGCCTTCAAACCAGACCACTTTACTGTCACCTTCAAAGGCAAGTATATGCGTTGCAATGCGGTCTAAAAACCAGCGATCATGCGAGATGACCACGGCGCAGCCGGGGAAGTTAAGCAACGCATCTTCCAGGGCTCTTAGTGTTTCGACATCGAGATCATTCGTTGGCTCATCGAGTAGTAACAGGTTGCCGCCACTCTTAAGTAGTTTTGCAAGATGTGCACGATTTCGCTCTCCACCAGAAAGGTCTCCAATTCGCTTTTGCTGATCAGCACCCTTAAAATTAAAGCGACCAAGATAAGCGCGTGAAGGCGTTTGGTAATGACCGACAGTCACCATATCGAGTCCATCGGAAACCTCTTCCCAGACGGTTTTGTTGTCATCAAGGCTATCGCGTGATTGATCGACATGTGAAAGCACGACTGTTTCGCCTAGTGACAAAGAGCCTGAGTCCGGTTTTTCTGTACCGGCAATCATACGGAATAGCGTTGTTTTACCTGCTCCATTAGGGCCGATAATGCCGACAATTCCGCCGGGTGGAAGGTTAAAGTCGAGTCCGTCGATTAGTTCTCGGTCTCCAAATCCTTTATGTAGATTTTCAGTGGTCACGACGACATCACCTAAACGGGGGCCGGGTGGGATATAAATTTCGTGCGTTTCGTTACGCTTTTGAGAATCGACAGAGGAAAGTTCATCAAATCGAGAAAGACGCGCCTTGCTTTTTGCGTGGCGGCCTTTAGGGTTTGTGCGAACCCATTCCAGCTCGGCCTTCATCGCCTTGCGTCGATTGCTTTCTGTTTTCTCTTCCTGATCGAGTCGAGCTCCTTTTTGCTCAAGCCATGAAGAGTAGTTTCCTTCCCAGGGGATGCCGTGTCCGCGGTCTAATTCAAGAATCCAGCCAGCTACATTGTCCAGAAAATAGCGATCATGCGTGACAGCGATAACGGTGCCGGGAAAATCATGTAGAAACCGCTCAAGCCAAGCAACCGATTCAGCATCGAGGTGGTTGGTAGGTTCGTCGAGCAATAACATGTCGGGGTTTGAGAGTAATAGCCGGCAAAGTGCAACGCGGCGACGTTCGCCCCCTGATAGTTTGGTGACATCGGCCTCCCAGTCGGGGAGTCTTAGTGCATCTGCGGCAATCTCAAGTGTTCGCTCAAGTTCCCATGCATTGGCCGAATCAATTTTGTCCTGTAGTTCAGCCTGTTCGGCGAGTAATTTATCGAAGTCTGCATCGGGGTCAGCAAAAGCATTGCTCACCTCATTAAAACGGTCGAGTATTGCTTTGATTTCAGCAACACCCTCTTCAACATTGCCTCGAACATCTTTATCTGGATCGAGTTGGGGTTCCTGTGGCAGGTAGCCAATATTGATGCCTTTCTGCGCACGTGCCTCGCCATTGAATTCTGTATCGAGCCCGGCCATGATGCGCAGCAACGTTGATTTTCCCGAGCCGTTGAGGCCCAGGACACCAATTTTTGCACCAGGGAAAAAGGAAAGAGAGATATCCCGCAGGATTTCACGTTTGGGCGGCACCACTTTGCTCACCCGATTCATGGTGTAGATATATTGAGCCATCAGCCTTCGTTATAGGTTTGGTTAGCCAGCACCTTCCAAAAGAATGGGGCTGGGCATCGGAAAGGCAGAAGTCTAATTGTTGCTAGCTAATCCATTAGGATGCGAGTGCCTCTGCCGTCGATTCAATAGCTTGAAGATTATCGTTTAAATCATCAAGCAAATTCTCGCCTATTGTATCTGATAAGTGCAGTTGTTCGAAAACGATTGGTGGGCAGTCCTGTACGATGGCGTCACCAATGCCGATTCTGCCCAGCAACGTGTCGCTTAGATAGGTGAGTAGATTAAGGGCATGATTTTCACCGCGGTAATAGGGGTTATGATGGTGGTGAACGATGTCGATAATGGGTTTAGGCATTGACCAGGTATGCATCAGCCATGTTCCAAGTTGGGTATGATCGGTTCCAAAAGCAAAGTTCTCGATTCGTGAAACAGGTAGCGTTGGATTAGCTGTGATGAGCTTATCCAGATAATGAAACTCGTCATTAAACTGGTCTCCAAGCAGGAAGAAACCGATATTGTGAAGCAGTGCAGCGAGTTGAATCTGTTGAGGGTTTGGGCGGTTCTCAGGGAGAATTTTCTGACTGAGTTTTGACATTAGAAAACTACTGGCGAGGGATTGACGCCACTGTTCTTTTGCACCGACGGTACCTTCTTTTGGCGTCTTTAAGGGTGACATGGCCGCTAGCCCCATCGCCAGATTTAGTACATAGTCGTAGCCGAGTACGCGACTAATTGCATCCTGTACGGAATATATTTGACCTCGATAGCCATACATGGATGAGCTGGCCCAGCGGATGACCTGGGCCGTTAACAGCGGGTCAAGCTCAACAATTTCAGCTAGTTTCTGTGCATCAGAAAAGGGGTCTGAAGCCAGTTTCATAATGTGTCGGGCAATTTCAGGGAGCGGGGGGAGCGCTTTAATATGGCTAATGGACTCGTGCATGTCGACTGGAGGCGAGAAAGCATCCAGTGGTGCATTGATGCTTTTAAGTGTCCAGTTAATAATATGTGATTCCATTTCGATACCTAATGTGTGGGCTGGCTGAGGTTATAACGTTTAAGCTTGCGGTAGAGCGTACGCTCGCTAACATTCATCTCTTTGGCGATGGCTTTGCGGCTTCCGCCCAGTTTTTCCATTAACTCATTGATGAAGTCGGCTTCAATTCTCTCAAGGGGGTTTAAGTTAATGTCGCTGCCCGTTTTCGTTACTACCCCAGGTTGATCAGGAGGTGGCGCCATTTTTGGAATAGCTGGTTGGATCTGTATATTAGATTCATCAATAATCTGGTTGTCACACAATGCGGCAGCCAACTGCATAATATTCCTTAGTTCGCGGATATTGCCCGGCCAACTGTGCTGTAGCAATTTAATTAAAGCCTGTTTTGTCAGGGTGTATTGGCAGTCATTTACTTCACCAATTTGCTTGAGCAGGTGATCGCATAAGAGTGGAATATCTTTGCGGCGGTCTCGCAACGGCTGGATTTGAACAGGGAAAACGGATAGACGGTAATAGAGATCTTCACGGAAATCTCCTCTACTGACCATTTCAGCGAGATTGCGATGTGTTGCGCAGACAACGCGAACATCCGAATGATGTATTGTTGTGCCTCCGACGCGCCTGAATTGACCACTTTCCAGTGCCCGAAGTAATTTCGGTTGTTGAGATAGAGGTAATTCCCCCACTTCATCGAGAAATAAAGTCCCTTGATGAGCTAACTGAAAAAGCCCTTTTTTAGCACCCACGGCACCGGTAAAAGAGCCTTTTTCATGGCCAAACAATTCACTTTCGAATAAATCTTCACCAAGGCTGGTACAGTCCACCACTACGAATTTTCCTTCTGCTCTGTTTGAATGCTGATGGACAAATGCAGCAGCAAGTTCTTTGCCAGTTCCTGTTTCGCCGAGCAGTAAAACGGGTGTTTCTACCCTGGCTGCTTTTTTAAGTGTTGTTTCGAGTAGGTTAAATGCAGAAGATTTTCCGAGCATGCGCGGTTGCTTGGAATGATTTGTATTGCTCGCTGTAGGGATAACGGATTCACCTATATAAAGTGCACCGTCTGAATCGAGAAGTGGATAACCCCGAACGCGCAGGTTAGCCTGTTCATCTCCAGGTAGTTCGTGTGGGTACACTCCGGCGTAAGGTTCCAGTGATTGAAACAGTTTTTTATGGCGGCAGACATTATTGCCGTTGTCTGCACAGCAAGGCTGCCCGATGCAATCATTGCGATCAGTCCCAAAATAGATTTCCCATGCACGATTTACGGCGACCACATTTAATGCGGCATCGATTACTTTAAATGGGTGGTTATGTGTCTCCAGTAGGGACTCAAGATTGAAAATCTGTTTTTTTTTCATCAAATCTGAACCGTAATTTATCCAGTTTACGAAACAACTGACATTTTAGAGAGATTTTCTGCTTTAAGTGTCAGTTGTGCTGACAAACCTGTCAGGTTGTAACAGCAAGTGTAGAGGATAAACGGAGAGTTTAAAGGCTTTATTGCGATTGGCACGGTGGTTGCTTTATTACATTGCATAGAAGTTTGATTTAAATATGAAATAAGGGAGATTTCTGATGAAACTAGGGAAGAAATTATTAGTAACTGGGTTTGCTTTGGCAATTTCAGGTGGAGCGCAGGCGATTAATGTTGATGGTGACTGGACAGACTGGATTACACCAGGTGCGGGTGCCGCGAGTGACTGGACGCCGAATGACGGAGCGGTTAAATACGATGTTAATGATCAAACGGGTGGCTCTGGCGCTTATTTAAATCCTGGTTACGGTGGACAGGCTTATGATGCAGAGGCGATTTATGTGAAGGTTTCTGGCTCAGCCATCCATGTTGCGGTTATTACAGGGCGTGATCCAAATGCAACCGGTTGGCGCTGGGGCGATATTGCGCTGGATTTTGGTAACGATGGAAGCTTTGAATACGGAATGATTGCACGAAGCGATGCAGGCCAACATTCGAGTTCAGGCATTGGATTGGCTGGAGAGGTTTATCAGGTTGATGCGTGGAATGTTGGTATTTGGGATGCTCCTAGTGATCATAGCCCGAACCCAACGACAGATTATGCAAATGAACACCCAACCTCTGTGATGACAGGTACAAAATTGGGTGAAGGTGAGTTTGCTTTTTCAGCGATGACTGGTGATGTTGGTGCATTAGGCGGGCAGCACTGGTTTATGGAAGCCTTGATTCCAGTTGGTTTTTTAGATGAAAGCCTGTTGAGCCAGCCATTCACAGCGCACTGGACGATGGGCTGTGCAAATGACTGGATTCAAGTTGATCCTTTGATCGCCGCTGTGCCAGAACCCGTTTCATTGTCACTTTTTGGTCTTGGTTTGTTAGGGTTGTTTCGTGGAAGGCGTAAGCAGCTGAATTAACTGATGTTCATTTTCCTTGGTTGTTAGCCGCGCAAATGCGCGGCTTTTTTATGCTGGTCGGTCTAATGCGGTATAATGAAAGGCTTTCTCTAAAATAATCTTTTCAGGGTGTTCTATGTATAGCAAAGGTATGGAAATTGCCGGTTTCGATGATGAACTGTGGCAGGCAATCCAGGATGAAAATCAACGTCAGGAAGATCATATAGAGCTGATTGCGTCAGAAAACTATGCAAGCCCACGTGTTATGCAGGCGCAGGGTTCGCAGCTAACCAACAAATACGCAGAAGGTTATCCGGGCAAACGCTACTACGGTGGTTGTGAATACGTTGATAAGGCTGAAGCGCTCGCTATTGATCGTGCTAAAGAATTATTTGGTGCTGACTATGCAAATGTTCAGCCTCACTCGGGTTCGCAGGCTAATGCGGCAGTCTATTTTGCCTTATTAAAGGCAGGTGACACTATTTTGGGTATGAGCCTTTCTGATGGTGGCCATTTGACACACGGGTCAAAGGTTAACTTTTCTGGAAAGCTGTTCAACGCGATTCAGTACGGTTTGGATGCAGAGACAGGCGAGATTGATTATGAGCAGGTTGAAGCGCTTGCAAAAGAGCATCGGCCAAAAATGATTGTAGCCGGGTTTTCTGCCTACTCGCGGGTTGTTGACTGGCAGCGTTTTAGAGATATTGCGGATAGCGTTGGGGCTTTGCTGTTTGTTGATATGGCGCATGTTGCCGGTTTAGTGGCGACGGGTGTTTATCCAAACCCCGTACAGATTGCGGATATTACAACCACCACCACACATAAGACATTACGTGGCCCACGTGGCGGTTTAATTCTTGCTAAATCCAATGCAGATATTGAGAAGAAGTTGAACTCAATGGTTTTTCCTGGCACACAAGGTGGACCCTTGATGCATGTGATTGCAGCCAAAGCGGTTGCCTTCAAAGAGGCGTTACAACCTCACTTTAAATTGTATCAACAGGCTGTTGTTGATAACGCTAGGGCGATGGCCGCAGTTTTCATTAGCCGAGGCTATAACATTGTTTCAGGTGGGACGGATAATCACCTGTTCCTTGTTGACCTGATTTCAAAAGGTATCACAGGCAAGCAGGCGGATGCGGCCTTGGGTGAGGCGTTTATCACAATCAATAAAAACTCTGTTCCGAATGACCCTCAGTCGCCTTTCGTGACGAGTGGTATTCGTGTTGGAACCCCAGCGGTTACAACGCGTGGTTTTGGCGTAGAAGAGTGTCAGGTATTGGCAGGCTGGATGTGCGACATTATGGATGATGTTGAAAACAAGGAAGCAATAGCCTCTGTTAAAGATAAAGTGATTGCGGTTTGCCGTAAATTACCGGTCTACGGCGACTAACTATGTTTTGCCCCTTTTGCGGTGCACAGGAGACGCGGGTCATTGACTCGCGTCTTTCGAATGATGGCAGCCAGGTGCGTAGGCGACGCGAATGCCTTCAGTGCAAAGAGCGTTTTACAACACATGAAACGGTTGAATTTAATATGCCGCGTGTGGTGAAAAGTGACGGTAATCGTGAGCCATTTAAAGAAGAGAAATTGCGTGCCGGTTTTCTGCGGGCTCTGGAAAGGCGGCCAGTTGTGATCGATAAAATTGAAACAGCAATTAATCAGATCAGAAAGAAAATAATGGCGCGCGGTGAGCGAGAAGTTACCTCGCGTGAAATTGGGGAAGCGGTGATGTGTGAGCTGCGTAATCTGGATCATGTGGCCTATGTTCGTTTTGCCTCGGTTTATCGAAGCTTCCAGGATGTTGAAGAATTTAATGATGTGATTGAAGGGCTTAAAGAGGCAGAGCCAACTGGTGAGTAGCCCCTTCTTAAAAGAAGATGCTCAATTTATGGTGCGAGCACTGCGCCTTGCCGAAAAAGGGCTTTATACAACTGATCCTAACCCGCGTGTTGGATGTGTCGTGGTTAAAGAAGGTGTGATTGTAGGTGAAGGTTGGCACCAGCGAGCGGGCGAGGCGCATGCGGAAATCAATGCGCTCAATCAGGCGGGTAAACGTTCGATTGGTGCAACGGTTTATGTGACGTTAGAGCCCTGTAGTCATCATGGTAAAACACCACCCTGTGCAGATGCTTTGATTAAGGGAAAAGTGGCCAGAGTGGTGATTGCCATGCAAGACCCTAATCCGCAGGTCTCAGGGAATGGGATGAGGCGCCTGAAAGAGGCAGATGTCGAAGTCTGCTGTGGCCTATTAGAACAAGAAGCCGAAATGCTTAACCCCGGCTTTTGTAAACGAATGCGAGTGGGTTTGCCGTATATTAGAAGCAAGTTGGCGATGAGTTTAGACGGCAGAACGGCAATGGCTTCGGGTGAAAGCAAATGGATTACCGGAGCCGATGCACGAAAGGATGTTCATCGCTTAAGAGCGAGAAGTTCGGCAATGTTTACGGGTGTTCAGACGGTGTTAGTAGATGATCCTTCTCTGACAGCTCGCCTTGAGGGTGAAATAGAGGTCAGCCAGCCGTGGCGTGTAATTGTTGATAGCAGATTGCAAATGAGCCCGCAGGCTGCAATGGCGCAGTTGGAAGGCGATAATATACTGCTGACTATTTCAAAGGACTTGAAGCGGCATAAATTGTTAGAGGCTGCAGGGTTTAGAGTGGTTGTTGTGAGCGAAAAGGAAGGGCATATTGATCTTGAAGAATCATTTGAGATGCTTGCCTCTTACGGCTTGAATGAGGTGATGGTTGAGGCGGGAGCAGTTTTGAATGGTGCGCTTTTAAAGGCAGGACTGGTCGATGAATGGATCGTCTACATGGCGCCTTGTGTGATGGGGTCTTCAGCCAGGGGGCTTTTTGATCTGCCAGGGCTGGAGGCAATGGGCGATCGATTTAAACTGAAGTTAAAAGAGACGAGAATGGTTGGTGGTGATTTGCGGCTGACTTTTCGGTAGCCTAACTTACCGCTTGCGCCCGGTGTGTAAAGAAAGCGAATATGAAGGTGTAATTAGCAGATTGCTCGTGTCGAATTTTTTCGCTAAAACTTCGTGTTCTTTGTGCCCTTCGTGGTGGAAATATATTTAAGGTGTTAAATGTTTACAGGCATTATTCAGGCAATTGGAAAAATAGAATCCGTTCAGCCAAAGGGTGGTGATTGCCGGTTGAAAATAGCGACAGGAAAATTACCGCTTGCTGATGCAGTGCTCGGGGATAGTATCGCCGTGAATGGTGTCTGCCTAACGGCGATTGAGCTGGGCGAAGGTTTCTTTTGTGCGGATGTTTCTAATGAGACATTGAGTCATACAATCCTGAAGAATGCTAGCCCGGGAGAACCGGTTAATTTAGAATTGGCTCTCACCGCAACAACTCGCTTAGGCGGACATATTGTGAGTGGGCACGTGGATGGTGTGGGTCGAGTTGTGAATCGAACAGAAGATGGCCGCTCGATTCGTTTTACCATCGAGGCACCTGTGGAACTGGCGCGTTATATTGCTGTAAAGGGCTCAATCTGCCTCAATGGAATTAGTCTGACGGTTAACAACGTTAGTGGGGCGCAGTTTGAGCTGAACATTGTTCCGCACACGCTTGTTGAGACAACGTTAGGGCAATTGAATGTTGGTGGTGAGGTGAACCTGGAAGTTGATGTGATTGCACGCTATCTTGAGCGGCTTGTTCTGGGTGATAAAGCGGCAGAACCAGAATCTGGGCTGACATTAGATTTACTACAAAAAAGTGGTTTTATAGGTTAAATGAAAAGTTGATGAATACAACAGAAGAGATAATTGAAGAGCTACAGAAAGGGCACATGGTCATCATTATGGATGATGAGGATCGTGAAAATGAGGGAGACTTATTGATGTCCGCTATCCATACTCGCTCGGAAGATATTAATTTTATGGCACGTTATGGGCGGGGTTTGATCTGTCTAACATTAACGCGTGAACGCTGTCAGCAGTTGCGTTTGCCATTAATGGTTAATGAAAATCAGTCTGCACATTCAACCAATTTCACCGTTTCAATCGAGGCGGCAGAAGGGGTAACAACAGGCATTTCCGCAACCGATAGGGCAAAAACAGTTCTGGCAGCCGTCGCAGACAGGGCAAAGCCGGAAGATCTTGTGCAGCCGGGCCATATTTTTCCACTTATGGCTCAGCCAGGTGGAGTTTTAAGTCGAGCAGGCCATACGGAAGCTGGCTGTGATTTGGCGCGATTAGCGGGTGATGAGCCGGCAGCGGTGATTGTTGAAATTCTTAATGAAGATGGAACAATGGCGAGGCGTCCAGATCTTGAGCTGTTTGCGGAAGAACACAATCTTAAAATGGGCACAATCGCTGATTTGATCGAATATCGAATTCGTAATGAGAAAACACTCGAACGCATTAGTGAGTGTAACTTTCCAACCGAGCATGGTGACTTCCGTCTTTATGCTTACCAAGATCAGATCGATAACAAACTACATCTCGCACTGGTGATGGGGGAAGTGGCGGGTGATGAGCCTGTTTTAGTGCGTGTCCACGCGCGCAATTTACTCAGTGATCTCTTTGAGGCGAAACGGAGCGAGAGTGGTTTGCCACTGCGCAGTGCGATGAAGAGAATTGCAGAAGAGGGGCGAGGTGTTCTGGTCGTTATTCGTGATGAAGAAGATACCAAGTCCCTAGTAGAGCGTATTCATGGCTACCAGATGGAAGATCATGGCATTGAGGTGTTGAAGCAGGAGAAAGATTCGGGTGAAGACTGGAGAACGACGGGCGCGGGTGCGCAGATTTTATCTGACCTGGGTGTTCATAAGCTCCGGGTTTTAGGTGCGCCAAAGAAATACCCAGGGCTTTCAGGTTATGACCTGGAAGTCGTTGAATGTGTCGATAATGGTTAGAATTTATTAAATAGAGAGCTTATATGTCTGAACTAACAACTTTTGAAGGTCAACTAAACAGTGCAGATGCACGCTATTGTCTGCTAACGGCCCGGTTCAACAGCTTTATTGTTGAGCAGCTATTGAGCGGTGCTATTGATACTCTGGTAAGGCATGGTTGTAGTCGTAATTCTATTGAGATTGTTCGAGTGCCCGGTGCCTTCGAACTGCCGTTGGTCGCTCAGCGAGTTGCTGCAAGTGGCAAATATGATGCAATTATCGCTTTGGGTGCAGTGATTCGTGGCGGCACACCACATTTTGAGCACGTAGCGGGCGAGTGCACAAAAGGGCTGGCAACGGTCTCCCTGCAGCAGGATATTCCTGTCAGTTTTGGTGTTTTGACTGTAGATAGTATCGAGCAAGCTATTGAGCGGGCGGGCACGAAAGCAGGTAATAAAGGAGCCGAAGCAGCACTTTCAGCGATTGAAATGGTCAGCCTTCTTAAGGAGCTTGGCGCTGAATGAGCCAGCCAAAAACAGAAGCAAGGCGTTGTGCGGTGCAAGCGCTTTATCAGTGGCAGATGGCCGGTGACAACCTCGCAGAGATCGAGGCGCAATTTTTAATCTCAGCAAAGTTAAAAGGCAGCGCTAAGCGCTATTTTGGAGAACTGCTGCACGGTATTCCAAAAGAGTTGGATGCGTTGGATAAAGCGATGGGTGGCTTTATTGATCGGCCCATTAATGAGATCGACTCCGTAGAGAGGGCTATTTTACGGATTGGCGCGTACGAACTTTTATTTAAGCCAGAAATTCCTTATCGTGTTGTCTTAAATGAAGGGATCAATTTGGCAAAGCGTTTTGGTGCAGATCAAAGTCATAAGTACGTGAATGGTGTGCTCGATAAGATTTCCTGTGAACAGCGAGGGACGGAACGGTCGATCCCCCGGTCAGGTTAGAAGCACCCATCGTCGTTACTTTGATGTGCTATGGCTCTTTCTGAATTCAATCTCATAGAGCGTTTTTTTTGCCGACAAAAAATGGGCAACGGGGCGACTCGAATCGGGATCGGCGATGATGGGGCGATTCTTTCTTTAAGCAGTCAGTCTGAACTGGTTGTTTCGACCGATACGTTGGTTGAAGGCGTGCACTTTCTACCTCGCACGGACCCCGGATCATTAGGGCATAAAGCTCTAGCGGTTAATTTGAGTGATTTGGCGGCAATGGGAGCTGAACCAAAGTGGGTCTTCCTTTCTCTTACGCTGCCCAACACAGATGAAAACTGGCTTGAGGCATTTTCTAGCAGTTTTCTCTCTCTGGCAGATCGTTATTCAATTGAGTTGGTGGGTGGTGATACGACACGTGGACCATTGTCGTTGTCTGTTACGGTTCTTGGTTTAGTGGAAAAAGGGAAAGGGCTGCTTCGATCAGGCGCGAAAGTGGGTGATAAAATATTTGTGACCGGTTTTATAGGGGATGCTGGCCTTGGCCTGCAAGAGGCAAAGAAGGTAGTTCCAGCGGATCTGGCAGTACTCGAGCGCTATTTGAAACCTGTTCCTCGCGTGCAGGCAGGGCGTTGCCTGGAGGGTGTTGCTTCGTCCTGCATTGACGTTTCGGATGGCCTTGCTGCAGATTTAGGTCATATCCTCAATAAAAGTGGAGTCGGCGCATCAATTCAATGGGAGAAGCTTCCGCTTTCTTCTTCGGTTAAGATTTATGTCAAATGTCACGATGATTGGGTGTTTCCTCTTACTTCGGGGGATGACTATGAACTTTGTTTTACGGTACCCAAAGCGCACCTGGGCAAGTTGGCAGGAATTCAGAATGAATTGAGTTGTACTGTCACTGAGATTGGGGAGATAGAGGCCCGGAAAGGGTTGCAGATCTATCTGAATGGGAAAAAGATTGAGTTGGGGAGGCTGGGATACCAGCATTTTTAATGAAAAAAGAACTTAGCCACGAACAGATTTCTGAAAATCCCGTTTACTATGCGGCCTTTGGGTTTGGAGCCGGCTTCGCAAAAAAGGCGCCGGGCACAGTGGGTACGATTATGGGAATACCCATTTACCTGCTTACTTCTGCGGGAGGTTTTCCTGTTTTTGTTGTGTTGACGGTACTATTTTCCTTACTAGGTATCTATTTGTGTGGAGAAACGGCTAAGGCGCTGGGTGTTCATGATCATCCAGGGATTGTTTGGGATGAAATTGTTGGTTTTATGGTAACGATGCTTCTGGTGCCTTTCAGTTGGAGTGCAGTCTTCGTAGGGTTTGTTCTATTTCGTTTTTTCGACATCATAAAACCCTGGCCGATAAGCTATGTGGATAAACATATCGACGGTGGGCTGGGAATTATGCTTGATGATCTTTTGGCGGGGCTGTTTTCGGCGCTGATATTAAGCTGGATAGTTAGCTCAGGGTGGCTTTGATTGTGGTGATGTCGGTCTCGGAATTTAATCGAGCTGTTGCAACTATTTTTTTGCTTATATTACTTGTGCTGGCCAATAATGTTATGGCTGATGAGCCACGGATTGAGGTTGTTGGTTTATTTAAAGATCGAGCTGTCATTGTTGTTGATGGAAAGCGATACTTTGTTAAAAAAGGGAAGACTATTTCAGGGAATATTAAGCTGCTTTCATCGACAAATCAGGAGGTGGTGCTAGAGGTAAATGGCAAGGAGCAGAGGCTAAAACTAGGTGGCCGTATTGGCGGCTTCCTGAAAAAACCGGCGGATAAGGAGGTTGTGATATGGAAATCTTCCTACGGAATGTTTTTAACGGTTGGGAGTATCAATGGTTTTCCAGTAAATTTTTTAGTGGATACAGGTGCGACAAAGGTTGCGCTGAACAGGCGTGATGCCGAGCACTACGGCGTTGTGATTGATGAGAGGCTTAGAAGAGTTATGGTCTCTACCGCATCAGGATATGCCCCTGCATTCCTGGTTAAACTCAATAAAGTTCGGGTAGGAAGCATTACCCTCAGAGGTGTTGATGCAATCGTTATGGAAGGAAATCACCCGAAAAAGGTCTTGTTGGGGATGTCGTTTCTTAACCGCGTAAATTTTAATCAGAAGGGACAATCTTTGATGCTCACTTCAAAATGAAGATGAACTGTACTTTTACGAAAGAAAATTAAAGACTATGATTGCCAGCAGTGGCCTCTTTTGGGTATACTGTTCGGATCAGGTGCGGGGTGGAGCAGCCTGGTAGCTCGTCGGGCTCATAACCCGAAGGTCGTTGGTTCAAATCCAGCCCCCGCTACCAATGGATTTGGTAAAGAAAAGACCCCTGTATAGGGGTCTTTTTGTATCAACCAGTTTTAGATGAGTTGAGTTGGCTCGGTAGATATAGTGTAATCAGGATGGGCCATTGGCCCATTTTTTGTTTGTAAAATAGGACGATGCGGCAGGCACCAGAGAATTTACTAAAACTTATACAGCCGGTGGTAGAAGGGCTTGGATTTGAATTTGTAGGCGCCGATTTTTCCGGCAGGCCAGGACAGGGGGTGCTCAGGATTTTTATCGACATCGAAAAAGGGATTGATGTGGATGATTGTGCTGCGGTGAGCCGGCAACTGAGCAGTCTGTTCGATGTGGAAGATCCTATACCAGGGAATTACCAGCTCGAAGTCTCTTCTCCTGGGTTAGAGCGCCCACTATATACATTGGAGCACTTTGAACGATTTAAAGAACAGTTGGTTGCTATTAAATTGAGTTTTCCGCTTCAAGAGCGGCGGAATGTAAAAGGCATGTTACTGGGGGTCGAAGAGGATAAGGTTGTTGTAAATATGGATGGTGAAGTTTTCAATATCCCATTCCAGATGATTGTGAAGGCGCACCTGACGCCAGAAACCAGTTTTAAAAAATAAGGTTACGAGATGACGAACAAAGAAATTTTACTTGTAGTCGAAGCATTTTCGAATGAAAAAGATATCGCCAAAGAGGTTGTTTTTGAGGCAGTAGAGGCGGGCCTTGAAATGGCAACGACCAAGAAGCATGGTGGAGACATTGCTGCTCGTGTGGCGATTGATCGTATTAGTGGTGAGTACGAAACCTTTAGAAAATGGTTGGTGGTCGAGGCTGATGCTGAATTTGAAGGGGGAATGGAAAGCCCCGAGCGGGAGATTTTACTGGAAGAGGCGCAAAAGAAACAGTCAGACATCGAGTTGGGTGGTTATATTGAAGAGCCGATGGAATCTGTAACCTTTGGTCGCATATCTGCTCAGGCGGCCAAGCAGGTTATTGTCCAGAAGGTGCGCGAAGCTGAGCGTAAAAAAGTTGTTGAGGCTTATCAGGGTCGTGTTGGTGAGCTTATAACAGGTATTGTTAAGCGAGTTGAGAAGGGGAATGTTTACCTTGATCTTGGCGGAATGGCTGAGGCGTTTATCCCCAGAGAAGAGATGATTGCTCGGGAACCGGTCAGAACGGGTGATCGAATACGTGGCTACTTGAAAGAGGTGAGGTCTGAGCAGAGAGGGCCGCAGCTGTTTGTAAGTCGCACAGCACCTGAACTTTTGGTCGCACTATTCAAGCTAGAGGTGCCGGAGGTGGGTGAAGAGCTGATTGAGATTAAAGGTGCCGCTCGGGATCCAGGTGCCAGGGCAAAAATTGCGGTAAAAAGTAATGACCCGCGACTTGACCCAATTGGTGCCTGTGTAGGTATGAGGGGCTCTCGGGTTCAGGCTGTCTCCAATGAGTTGGCCGGTGAGCGTGTTGATATTATTCTTTGGGATGATAACGATGCCCAGTTTGTGATTAACGCGATGTCACCAGCAGAAGTGGTATCAATTGTTGTTGATGAGGAAAAACACAGCATGGATGTTGCGGTCGCTGATGACAACCTTTCGCAAGCGATTGGACGAGGTGGGCAGAATGTCAGGTTGGCAACAGAGTTGAGTGGCTGGGAGCTCAATGTCATGAGTGCAACGCAGGCGGAAGAGAAGAGTGAAGCCGAAACAGGTGATTTGATTAAACTGTTCATGGAAAAACTTGATGTCGACGAAGATGTGGCGGTCATCCTTGTCCAGGAAGGTTTCTCAACAGTTGAAGAGCTTGTATACGTGCCCCAGCAAGAGATGTTGCAAATCGAAGAGTTTGATGAAGATATTGTCGAAGAGCTACGTAACCGTGCCAGAGATATTTTGTTAATTAGTGCTATTGCATCAGAAGAGCAGTTGGAGACAATTGAAATTGCTGATGATCTTCTCGAGATGGAGGGCGTTACTCAGGAAATTGCCTACGCATTAGCGGCAATCGGCATAAAAAGTAAAGATGACTTGGCTGACCAGTCTGTAGATGAGCTGATTGAAGCTGAAGGCATTGATAAAACATGTGCGGCAGAGTTGATTATGACGGCGCGTAAAGCGTGGTTTGAAGAGCAATAATCAGACGAGCAGACACAGGAGTATATACAGATGAGTAATGTGACAGTAGAGCAACTCGCAGGAGTTGTAGGTGTGCCCGTTGAACGCTTGATGGAGCAGCTAAAAGAGGCTGGAATAAAGGTCAAGAAGGCAGATACCGTTTTGACTGAAGAAGAAAGGGTCGGCTTGCTGGTTTTCCTGAGGAACCGTCATGGTAAAGAGGAAGATAGCGCAACGGTTGTGCCTAAAAAAGTCACGCTTAAAAGACGTTCAGTTAGCGAGCTTAAGCAAGGGCGAACAGCTAGCAAAACAGGTTCAAAGACTGTAAGTGTTGAGGTCCGTAAGCGTAAAACTTATGTTAAGCGTGAGGAAGTTAATGAGAACGATACTCAACAAGTTGAAGCGGAAGCGGCCAGAAAGGCATTAGAGGAACAGCAGGTTCAAATCGCAGCTGAGCAGGCGACGCTTAACAGCGCTGAACAGGAAAGGCTAGAGGCCGAAGCGGCAAAGACAGAGGAAGAAGCGGCAAAGACAGAGGAAGAAGCGGCAAGAGTCGAGGCTGGAAGAGTTGCAGAAGAAGCTTCAAGAATCGCAGAAGAGAGGGCTAGAGAAGAGCAGGAAGCGCAAAAGATAGAAGAGCAGGAAGCCCAAAAGATAGAAGAGAAAAAGAGAGCTGAAGAGGCCGCAAAGCTGACGGAAATTGAGGCTCAAAAAGAGAAAGAATCGGTTCGTAGGAAGAATTCTCACAGGATTCAATTTGCACCTGTTAAGCCGAAGCCCGCGCCAAAAGTGGTGCAGGCTGAGCCAGTGAAAGAACAGGTTGCACCGACAGCGAAAATTAAAAGTTCTACTAGTCCAGCAGGTGGTAAAAAGGATCACCTTGGTCGTAAGCAGTTGCATATGGCTAGCGGCAAGAAAGGGCGCAAGAAGAAGCCAGCTAGAATGCAGGGTCGGGCAAGACCGGTTGTGGCCAGTGATGCGAAACATGCTTTCGAAAAACCCACTGCCCCCGTTATTCGCGAAGTCAATGTGCCTGAAACCATTATTGTTTCAGAGCTTGCGCAACGGATGTCTGTAAAAGCAGGTGAGATCATTAAGGTGATGATGGGGATGGGCATTATGGCCACCATCAACCAGATTCTTGATCAGGAAACGGCTGTCTTGCTGGTTGAGGAGATGGGACATACTGCTGTCTTGCAAAATGACGATGATCTTGAAATGGAAGTGTTGGCCAGCGTACAGCCGAGTGATATTTCTGAAAGTGCAAGAGCGCCTGTTGTGACCATTATGGGCCACGTTGATCACGGCAAAACTTCGTTGCTTGATTATATTAGAAGTAGTCGTGTCGCAGCAGGTGAGGCGGGCGGGATTACCCAGCACATCGGTGCTTACCAAGTCAAAACGAACCAGGGTGTTGTCACTTTTCTGGATACACCGGGCCATGCTGCATTTACAGCGATGCGTGCACGTGGTGCTCAGGCAACTGATATTGTAATTCTGGTTGTTGCTGCGGATGATGGTGTGATGCCGCAGACAAAAGAGGCGGTTGAGCATTCTCGTGCAGCGGGTGTGCCGATGATTATTGCCGTCAACAAGATTGATAAAGAAGAAGCTGATCCTGAGCGCGTTAAGCAAGAGTTAGTTGCGCTTGAAGTTGTACCTGAAGAATGGGGTGGTGACGCGATTTTTGTCAATGTTTCTGCCAAAACAGGCCAAGGTGTTGATGAGTTGCTGGAAACTATCTTGTTGCAGTCTGAAATGCTGGAGCTTAAGGCGCCGCTTGAAATGGCGGCTCAGGGTGTTGTGATTGAGGCGCGTCTTGATAAAGGGCGAGGTGCTGTTGCGTCGTTGCTGGTTCAGAAAGGAACGTTAAAGAAAGGCGATATTGTCTTGAGCGGTGAGGAGTTTGGACGTATTCGAGCTGTTTTTGATGAAAATGGTAAGCCGGTAAAAGAGGCTACACCTTCTATGCCGGTTGAGATTCTGGGGCTATCTGGAATTCCCGAGGCTGGGGATGAGTTTATGGTTGTCCCTGATGAGCGTAAAGCAAAAGAACTGGCTTCTTTGCGTCAAAATAGGAATCGTGCGGGTGTGCTCGCAGAACAACAATCTGCGCGACTGGAAGGACTTTTCAATCAAATGTCAGAAGGTGATGTTGACGAGCTGAAAATTGTCCTGAAAACAGATGTTCGAGGCAGTTTAGAAGCACTACGTGATGCGCTCATAAATATCTCCCACGAAGAGGTTAAAGTAAAAGTTATCTCGGCAGGTGTGGGCGGCATCAACGAGGGAGATGCTAATCTGGCAATCGCTGCCGGTGCAATCGTGATCGGTTTTAATGTACGTGCAGATGCGAGTGCCAGAAAGCTAATCGAAGGGAAAGGAATTGATCTGCATTATTACAGTATTATTTATGATGTGATCGATGAGGTTAAGCGTGCGGTGAGTGGTCTTCTGGCGCCAGAGATCCAGGAACAGATACTGGGTGTTGCTAATGTCCGAGATGTTTTTCGTTCTCCAAAATTCGGCGCAGTCGCGGGTTGTATGGTGACAGAAGGGGTTGTGAAGCGAAACCTTCCGATTCGCGTGTTGCGTGATAACGTCGTTATTTATGAAGGTCAGCTAGAGTCATTAAGGCGCTTCAAAGATGATGTTAATGAAGTTAAATCAGGCATGGAGTGCGGTATTGCTGTGAAGAATTATACTGATGTGCAGCCAGGTGACCAGATTGAGGTGTTTGATCGTGTGGAGGTTAAACGGACTCTCTAATGGCTCGAGAATTTAGTAGAAGTGATCGTGTTGCTGCGGAGGTGCAGCGAGAGCTGGCAACAACCATCCAAATGGAGTTTAGAAACCCAAAGCTGGGTTTTATTACCGTTAATACGGTTCGAGTTTCGCGAGATCTGGATGTAGCAAAAGTTTACGTCGGAGTGATGAATGCCGATGAGAGCCAGATAGAAGAAAGCCTGAAAATTCTAAATAAATCAGCGCCCTGGTTACGTCATGCGTTGTCTGGTCGGGTCAGGATGCGCAGGGTGCCCGAATTAAGATTTGTATTTGATGAGTCCATTGAGCGTGGTGCACGGTTAACAACGCTAATCGAAAACCTGGACTTGCCAGATAAAAAAGATGACGCGGATAGCGATTAATGGGACGTCGAGGCAGGCTGTCCAAAGGGCAGCATATCAGCGGGATTCTATTATTAGATAAAGGTACTGGTCGTTCATCAAATTCTGAGCTGCAACGAGCAAAGTCTATATTTAATGCCCGGAAGGCAGGGCATACAGGTAGTTTAGATCCTCTGGCCAGTGGGCTTTTACCTATCTGTTTTGGTGAAGCAACAAAAGTCTCCGCCTATTTGCTTGATGGCGATAAGCGTTATCAGGTTAAAGTCAGGCTTGGTGTGGTCACAGATAGTGGTGACAAAGAGGGTGCTATCATTTCTGAAAAGCCAGTTCCCTTATTTACTCAAGCTGACCTCGGGGTCATTTTAAAGGGGTTTGAAGGCGAAATTAGCCAGGTTCCCCCCATGTATTCGGCTCTAAAGCATAATGGGGAGCGTCTCTATAAGCTGGCCAGAAAAGGGCTGGAAGTCGAAAGAAAAGCGAGAAAAATTATCATTCACGAGCTTCACTTGACCGGTTTTGATGAGGCGAGTCTCGAGCTGGATGTGCTTTGTTCAAAAGGGACCTACATTCGTACGTTAGCCGAAGATATTGGAAAGAAAATGGGTTGTGGTGCGCATGTAGAGATACTTCGTCGCACAGAAGTGAATTGCTTTAATGTTGAAAATGCGTTCAGCCTGGGCCAGCTTGAGGCCCTGTCTAAAGAGGGAGGAGAGTCCCTGATGGCAACGTTATTACCGGTTGATGCAGCGATTTCAGAATGGCCGAAGCTTAACTTGTCCGACTCACTTGCATGGCACATCAAGCAGGGGCAAGCGGTAGAGTGCCCAGATGTTCGGAGAGAGAGGATGGAAGGGTTAGTCAGGATGTATGATGCTTCTTGTGGATTTATTGGGTTAGGCAAAATAGATGACGCGGGACGTTTGGCGCCAAAAAGGCTATTTAATCTCTAGCTTTCCAATGCGGTGCTATTTGCCAGATTAGTAGGAATTCGCTTGTTACAAGCGCCTACAAGCGTTAAAATTATCAAGTTTTTTAATTCGTTTATCAAAATTTAGGAGTTTTACATGCCGTTTACTGCAGAGCAAACGAGTGCAGTGGTACAAGAGTATCAGTTGTCAAAAGATGACACAGGGTCTACCGAAGTTCAGGTTGCACTTTTAACTGCTCGTATCAAACATCTTACGCCTCATTTCGCAGAGCATAAGAAAGATCACCATTCAAGACAGGGCCTATTGCGCTTGGTTAACCAGCGCCGCAAGTTGCTCGATTACCTAAAAAGAAAAGATGCGGCTCGTTACCGCTCTTTGATTGAAAGATTAGGCTTACGTAAGTAAGTACCCGCTTATCTCATAGGAACAATACTTGATGAATTCTATTCGGAAAGAGTTTAAATTTGGCGACCAGCTGGTCACAATCGAAACAGGTGAGATTGCTCGCCAGGCAGATGGCGCAATCTTAATTGATATGGGCGGGACATCCCTTCTTGTCAGTGTGGTTGGTAAGCTAGATGACCAGGAGCGTGATTTCTTCCCCTTAACGGTTAATTATCAGGAAAAAGCCTACGCAGCCGGGAAAATCCCAGGTGGATTTTTTAAGCGAGAAGGTCGTCCAACTGAAAAAGAGACACTTATTTGTCGATTGATTGACAGACCTTTACGTCCTCTTTTCCCGAAGGGATTCAAAAACGAAGTTCAGATTATTGCGACACTTATCTCGCTAAACCCTGAAGTTTCTCCAGATATTCCTGCGTTGATCGGTGCTTCAGCCGCGGTTGCGATCTCAGGTATCCCATTCAATGGTCCAATTGGTGCAGCACGCATCGGCTACAAAGATGGCGAATACCTGCTTAACCCATCTCGGACTGATGTAGAAGAATCAAGTTTGGATCTGGTTGTTGCTGGTACAGATAAAGCGGTTCTAATGGTTGAGTCTGAAGCGGATCAACTTTCTGAAGAGATCATGCTGGGCGCGGTACTGTTTGGACATGAACAGATGCAGCCAGCTATTCAGGCGATTAAAGAACTTGCTACAGAAGTTGGAAAGCCCGTTTGGGAATGGGCAGCTCCAGCGATAAATGAAGCGCTGAAGACAACCGTTTATGCTGAAGCTGAAGCGGCTGTTACAGCGGCCTACCAGATTTCTGAAAAGATGGCGCGTCAGGATAAGCTTAAAGAAGTTCGCTCTGCTCTAGTCGAAAAATTGACTGCTGACGAAAGCATTGATGGCGCAGAAGTTAAAGCGCTGTTTGGAAAGCTAGAAAAAGAGGTTGTTCGTGGCTCTGTGCTCGCAACAGGCAAACGTATTGATGGACGTGACCTACAAACAGTTCGAAAGATTTCTGTTCGTACAGGCGTTTTACCTCGCACACATGGTTCGGCACTTTTTACGCGCGGAGAGACACAGGCCATTGTTGTGGCAACACTGGGAACAGGAAGAGATGCTCAGTTAATTGATGCGCTCGAAGGTTCATATCACGATAACTTTATGTTACATTACAATTTCCCTCCATTTTGCGTTGGTGAAACCGGTTTCGTTGGTTCACCAAAACGTCGTGAAATTGGTCATGGAAAATTGGCTCGACGCAGTATTGAGGCAGTGCTGCCAAGTGCTGATGATTTCCCTTATGTCATTCGTGTTGTTTCTGAAATTATCGAGTCAAATGGTTCGAGCTCAATGGCGTCTGTTTGCGGAACAAGCCTCGCATTGATGGATGCAGGCGTTCCTTTGAAAGCACCTGTTGCCGGAATCGCGATGGGTTTGATCAAAGAAGATGACCGTTATGCAGTATTGTCCGATATCCTCGGTGATGAAGATCACCTGGGCGATATGGATTTCAAAGTAGCCGGTACGGCCGAAGGCATCAATGCATTGCAAATGGATATCAAGATTGACGGTATTACACCTGAGATTATGAAAAACGCATTGGAGCAGGCTAAAGGTGGTCGTTTAACCATTCTTGAAAAAATGAATGAAGCGCTTGGAGAGACACGTGCTGAAATGTCGGAATTTGCTCCTAGAATTCTCACAATCAATATTGATCCTAGCAAAATTCGTGATGTGATTGGTAAAGGTGGTGCGACTATTCGTTCAATTACTGAAGAGACGGGTGCAAGCATTGATATCACTGATGATGGTGTTATTAAGATTGCGTCGGTTGATCTGAAGGCTGGTGAGGCTGCTCGTAAACAGATCGAAGATATTACGGCAGAAGTCGAAGTCGGAAAGATCTACGAAGGGAAAGTGGCGCGCTTGATGGACTTTGGTGCCTTTGTAACGATCCTTCCTGGAAAGGATGGGTTGGTGCATATCTCTCAAATCTCACAGGACAGAGTCGAAAACGTCAGTGATAAGCTGAGTGAGGGAGACCTAGTCAGAGTTAAAGTGTTGGAGATTGATCGTCAAGGGCGTGTCCGCCTCAGCATGAAAGAAGTCGATTAAAAATAGAGGGCCGAAAGGCCCTTTGTTTTGTTTGGAACTTTTACACGCGATCCCAAAAGAACAGAACTTTAGATTTTGATACAGCTTGTCCATTGGGCTTTTAGCTCTTTTTTTTTGTCTGTTTCTGGAACAAAAAAACAATCTGTGTTAAAAAAGATCAACTTAGATAAATTTAGAAAAATACTAGGTTATTTATTTTTTTCATAATGCTTGAGGAGTAGGGAATGAGTCAAAGAATTGCTTTTGTAACAGGGGGAACAGGTGGGATTGGAACAGCTATTTGCCGCCGCCTTGCCGATGATGGTGTAACGGTTGTTGCTGCATATAATAACCCTGAAAAAGCCCAAAAATGGAAAGAAGCACAAAAGGCAGATGGTTATGATTTTACGATTGTGCAATGTAACGTTGCAGATTTTGATGCCTGCGCTGCAGCGGTTGCAGAAGCAGAATCGGCAGTAGGTCCAATTGATATTTTGGTCAACAATGCGGGGATCACAAAAGATAGCATGTTTAAAAAAATGGATCAAAGCAAGTGGAGTGCAGTGATCGCAACTAACTTGGATAGTCTTTTTAACGTGACTAAACAGGTGACGGCTGGTATGTCGGAGCGTGGATTTGGTCGTATCATCAACATCTCTTCTGTAAATGGTCGCAGGGGTCAGATGGGGCAGGTTAATTACTGTACAGCCAAAGCGGGAATGTATGGTTTTACGATGTCTCTGGCGCGTGAACTGGCGACCAAGGGTGTGACGGTTAACACGCTTTCTCCGGGGTATATTGCAACGGAAATGGTGTTGGCGATTCCTGAAAAAGTGATGGAATCTATTGTTGCAACAATCCCAATGGGGCGCTTAGGCACACCTGAAGAAATGGCTGGGTATGTTTCGTTTATGGCTTCTGATGGTGCAGCTTATATGACAGGTTGTGATATTTCTCCAAATGGTGGTCAACACATAACGATCTAGTCAATTTATTTGGTATTGGAAATTCAATGAGTGAACAAAGAATCATAAAGAAGTATCCCAACAGGCGGCTTTACGACACAACGCTGAGTAAATATATAACGCTGAGTGATGTTAAAGAGCTGGTAATGGCTCATGAGGATTTCCAGATTATTGACGCGAAGAGCAAAGAAGAGATTACGCGCACAATCTTGTTGCAGATTATTATTGAGCAAGAGGAAGGTGGCGAGCCTATGTTAAGCACCAACACCCTGGAGCAGTTGATTCGCTTTTATGGTGATCCGGTGCAAGGTAATGTTGCAAGGTATCTCGAAAAAACTTTTGTTTTACTCGGTGAGCAGCGGTGTGAAATGAAAAACAAACTGAGCTCTGTAATGGTGACCGATCCTGTTTCAATGATGTCAGATATGACCAAGCGGAATCTGAAGATCTGGCAGGATATGCAAGATGGCCTTTTTGGAGCGGCTGCTAGTAAAGCAGAGAGTAAAGAATAGAGCCACCTTTTAGTTAGATAAAAAGGCCGACGGTTTTAAACTGTTCGGCCTTTTTGTTTTGAGGATATAGAAACAAACAAAGCGTAATGACATTAGCGCCATTATTCGATCACAAGCCATTTTTAAAAAGCCTGACAACTCACCCCGGTATTTACAAAATGCTGGATGAGCGTGGGACGGTGATCTATGTGGGCAAAGCAAAGAACCTTAAAAACAGAGTTTCAAGCTATTTCCGCTCAAATAGTTCGAGCATAAAGCAGCGGGTAATGATCTCCCATGTTCAGTCGATTGAGACGATTGTCACAGGGAGTGAAAATGAAGCGCTGTTATTAGAGTGTCAGTTAATCAAGAGCTTGAGGCCTCGCTACAATATTTGTTTGAGAGATGATAAAAGCTATCCCTATATCTATCTCTCCACGGATCAAGAATTTCCGCGTATCACAGTACATAGAGGTGCAAGGCGCAAGCAGGGGCGCTACCTGGGGCCTTATTCAAGCGTAGGTGCGGTGCGTGAAAGTTTGCACCTGTTACAAAAAGTATTTCCCATTCGTCAATGTGAAGACTCTTTTTTTAAGAACCGCTCAAGGCCCTGTTTGCAACATCAAATTGAACGCTGCTCTGCGCCCTGCACTAATCTGATCAGTGAGGCGAACTACAGGGAAGATGTACGGCATACCATTATGTTTCTAGAAGGGAAGGGAAACCGGCTAATTGATGAGTTGGTGGAAAAAATGGAAAAGGCGTCTCATAACTTAGACTTTGAACATGCGACAATTTGCAGGGATCAAATAGCGACATTGAGAAAAGTGCTCGAGAAGCAATATGTGAGTGGTGAAAAAGGGGATCTTGATATTGTTGCCTGCTGCACAATTGAGAGACAGTCATCAGTACAGGTTTTCTTCATCAGAAAAGGTCAGCACACGGGGAGTCAGATTTTTTATCCACGATCACAGAATAGGCAGGAAGAGGGTGCCGTTTTATCGGCATTTATCGCCCAATACTACATGACGAGAGTGCCTCCAAAAGAGCTGCTGGTAAATCATGCTGTAGATGATGCAGAGTGGTTAGAATCCGTTTTGGGCGAGCAAAGCAGACACAAGGTTTCAATCAAACATAACGTACGAGGTGACCGAGCAAAATGGCTAGAGATGGCAGGATTGAATGCGCAGAATGCCCTAAATAGCCGAGTCTCTAGCAAGAAGAGTCTATCTGAACGTTACCAGTCGTTACGAGCCGTTTTAGGTATGGAAAATGAAATAGAGCGAATGGAATGTTTCGATATTAGCCATACGCAAGGAGACAAAACAGTGGCCTCCTGTGTTGTCTTCGATCACGAGGGGCCGCTTAAGTCAGCCTATAGACGGTTTAATATTGAGGGAATCACACCGGGAGACGATTATGCGGCGCTTTCTCAAGCTGTTAGCAGGCGTTTTAAACGACTAAAAAAAGGAGAGCATAAGAAACCGGATATTCTGTTTATTGATGGAGGTAAAGGACAGCTTAGCTCGGTGAGTGAAAGTCTGAATGCACTTGAAATATCAGATATGATAGTCATCGGTGTTTCCAAGGGGCCAGATCGAAAAGCCGGTTCAGAGTTGCTTTATCGGGTGGGTTATCCAGGGCCGATAGATATTGAGCCAGACTCTCCTGCATTTCTCCTGATTCAGATGATACGGGATGAGGCGCACCGTTTTGCAATTACCGCGCACCGCACACGGCGGGGTAAGAGCAAAAAAGAGTCACCCCTAGAGCAGATTGCCGGCCTGGGGCCGAAAAGAAGGCAGAAGCTGCTTAAGCAGTTTGGTGGGTTGCAAAATATACGCCGAGCAAATGTTGATTCCTTAAAAATGGTCGAGGGAATCAGCAAACAGTTAGCACAGAAAATATATGACACATTTCATGATACAGGGTTAAAGAATGAGATTTAACCTGCCCACAACATTAACATTACTACGCATCGTCCTGATTCCAGTGCTGGTGTTGTTTTGCTATCTACCCGTTGACTGGTCAAATATCGCCTGCGTGGTGATTTTCTCGATTGCTGCGCTGACTGACTGGCTGGATGGTTATCTGGCAAGAAGGTGGCAGCAGATGACGGCATTTGGAGCATTTCTAGATCCGGTTGCAGATAAATTAATGGTTGCTGTTGCACTCGTGTTAATCGTTCAAAATGACCCATCGCCCTCTCTAGCCATCGCGTCGGCAGTTATTATTGGGCGAGAAATCACGATTACCTCACTACGAGAATGGATGGCAGAGCTGGGAGAGCGTGCAAAAATCAAGGTTTCTTGGCTGGGGAAAGTAAAGACAACATTTCAAATGTTAGCCATTGTGGTCCTGCTGTATGGTTCAGACTATGAGAATATCCCGCTACGTGATATTGGATATTTGCTTCTATTTGTCGCAGCAGTTTTGACGCTATGGTCAATGATTAGCTATCTTAGAGCTGCATTGCCGTTATTAAAGCGAGGCCTGTAAGTATAGGCTTTTTTGTAACGACAAAAAGGCACTTATAATCATATTTAGCTTGACAGAATTCCTACTCAATATACAATTGTCGGTTCACTTAAGCGGGAATAGCTCAGCTGGTAGAGCACAACCTTGCCAAGGTTGGGGTCGCGAGTTCGAATCTCGTTTCCCGCTCCAAGTTTAAAAGGCCGTGTAAAAAACGCGGCTTTTTGCGTTTAGTCCACCGGCTGAGTGGCAGAGTGGTTATGCAGCGGCCTGCAAAGCCGTGTACGCCGGTTCGATTCCGGCCTCAGCCTCCAAAGGACGATCCAAAGAGATACAATAAAGCCTCGTAAGCCCGATAGCTGCGAGGTTTTTTTATTGCTTGTTTTCTATGCAATGGTCAAGAAGGTTTGTTGAAATATCGCCATTTTGGCGGTACGGTTAGCAGCATCAAAACCTGCTTGTGCGGCACTGCTTTTTCACAGGAAAATATTTTATGAACGAAGTCACCAATCTACTGAAATCACATCGCTCTATTCGGAAATTTACCAGTGAGCCGGTCAGTGATGAGCTGATTAATGAAATTATTTTATGTGGGCAAGCAGCGGCTACATCGAGCAATATACAGGCAACAACCGTTATTCGAGTTCGCGATAGCGGTAAACGTGAAAAACTTGCGGAGTTAGCGGGTGGGCAGGGCTATGTTCATCGTGCGGGGGCTTTCTTGGTATTTTGTGCTGACTTACATCGGTCGCAGATTGCTTGTGAGATGCAGAGTGGTAGCTTTAGTGAGGGTATGACAGAGCATTTTATGATTGCCACGGTCGATGTTGCGTTGATGGCGCAAAACTGCGTGGTAGCGGCAGAATCGTTGGGTCTGGGTATCTGTTATATCGGTGGTATTCGAAATAACCCGCAGGCTGTTTCAGAACTTCTTGATTTGCCAGATCAGGTTTACCCTCTGTTTGGTTTGTGTCTTGGGTATCCTGACCAGGACCCTGATGTTAAACCACGCCTGCCTCTATCCGTAGTTTTAAAAGAAGATAGTTATCAAGATGCTGGTGATGTCGCTGGAATCAAAATTTATGATGAACAGATCCGAAGTTATTACAAATCACGTACAGGTGGCAAAAAGGATAGTTGTTGGAGTGAGGAGATGAAAGCACTGGTCGGGAAAGAATCTCGCCCCCATATGCGAGAGTTTTTGAGGAAACGTGGCTTTTTAATGAAGTAGCTCGATTACTCTATTGCAACAGCTCCGTTGCTTTTTTGAACTGTTTCTCAAGGCTAAATGCTTCGGCAACCTCATAGCAACAAAGGTGGCCTTTTAATGTATTGATTGCCTTTATTGCGCCACTGTTATTGATGAAACTTTCAATTCCACCATCAGCCAGTTGCGTTAAGTAAGGTAGTGTTGCCTCGGTTAGCGCAAGTGTTGATGTTCTGGGGTAAGCCCCTGGCATATTAGTGACACAGTAATGAATAATGCCGTGTTTGATAAAGGTGGGACTCGAGTGAGAGGTCGGGCGAGATGTCTCTATGCAGCCTCCCTGATCGATACTCACATCGACAATAACAGAGCCGGGTTGCATCTTTTTGACCATCTCTTCAGTCACTAAGTGGGGCGCCTGCTTGCCTGGGCTGAGAACCGCGCCGATGAGCAGATCAGTATCGCTGAGATTTTGAGAGATAACCTCTTTTGACGATAACTGGTAGTTAATCTTTGTAGAGATTTTTTTCTGTAACTGCTCGGCTCTTTCAGCTTTGTTACCAAGCATTTGGACAACAGCTCCCATCCCGGTAGCTACACGAGCAGCGTGTTGTCCAACGACACCATCTCCGATAATCAGCACCTTCCCCTGTGGTCTTCCCATTACCTGGCCAATCTGAATGCCTTTGCCGCCGTTAAAGCGAGCCAGGTAGTACGCGCCCATCAGAGTGGCCATATTCCCAGCTACGGCACTCATCGGGGCCAATAAAGGGAGGCGTCCATGGTTATCTTCGAGTGTTTCGTAAGCGATCGCCGTTGTCCGGGAGTTCAGCAAAGTTTCTGTTAGCGCCAGCTCGCCACCCGCGAGGTGAAAATAGGTGAAGAGCATCTGGCCGCTCAAAAAACGGTACTCCGAGTCGAGTGGCTCTTTGACCTTAACCACGAGGTCACTATTCCAGGCAGACTCCGCTGAAGTGATTGAGGCATTAGCCTCGATATAGGCGTTGTCAGAAAAGCCTGATCCGCAACCTGCATTATGTTCAACATTAACGATATGACCCTTCTGAGTTAATTGGCGAACACCTTCTGGCGTTATCGAAACACGGTTCTCACTGTCTTTGATCTCTTTGGGCAGGCCTATTCTCATTTTTCTCTCACGTGGTCAAATCGATTTGAATTTAACAGCGAGAAACCTTTATCTCAAGGTGATTGAATAATACGGTGTGGAAGGCGTTAAAATTGGCACTTTATGAAAGAGCTGAGCGGATGAAATTTTCGGGAAAATTAATAGAAGGTACATTGCTTCGGCGCTATAAACGTTTCCTGGCGGATGTTGAGTTAAGCTGTGGTGAAATTGTAACGGTACATACAGCCAATACAGGCTCAATGACAGGCTGTAGTGAACCCGGAAGCCGAGTTTGGTTGAGCCGTTCCGATAACCCGAAACGGAAATACCCACTTTCCTGGGAGCTTGTTGAGGTTAAGCCGGGTGTTCTGGTTGGTATCAATACTTTATTGAGCAACAAGCTGGTGGAGGAGGCAATTACTAATGAGTTGATAACCTCTCTGTCCGGTTACAGCTCGATTCGGCGAGAAGTTCGATACGGTAAAGAGAAGAGTCGTATTGACCTATTGTTAGAATCAACTTCAGTCTCGGATTGTTATGTTGAAGTGAAGAATGTGACACTTGTAGAAGGAGAGACGGCACTGTTTCCTGATGCGGTAACCGAGAGAGGAACAAAGCATCTTCGTGAACTGGCAGAGATGGTGAGGCAAGGGCAGCGAGCGGTCATCTTTTATTGTATACAGCGTTCTGATGTAATGAACTTCCGCCCCGCAAACGAAATTGACCCACTGTATGCAGAAACACTGTCCGAAGCGATAAAGTCAGGCGTGGAAGCATTGGCCTATTGCGCAGAAGTTACAAGCTATGAAGTGAAGCTGGTCAGGGAAGTGCCGGTAATGATTGACTGAATAATATGTGCTATCTTTCATTTAAGCCTAAAAAACAAAAAGCGGGACAAGTTTATGAAAATAAATATTGAAGTTGATGCAACCCCTCAGGAATTAAGAACCTTTTTCGGCCTGCCTCATATTGAAGTTATTCAAGAGGAAATGCTCAAGAAAATGCGCGAGAAAATGCTGGAAAATATCGATAGCCTTGATGTGACAAAAATGATGTCGCAGTTTATGCCCGAAAATATTCAGTCACTTGAAGGGGTACAAAAGAGCTTTTGGGACGCAATGATGGGGCAGATGGCGAGTGCCACCAAAAAATAGAGTTACCCGCTCTTTTTGAGCCAGCCTGCAATTTTCTTTGGGATGGTCTTAAGCGACTTTCCGCTTACAAAGAGACCGATATGGCCGCCCGGCGCCTCAATCTCGGTATAGTTTTTCTCAGGTACAATTTTCTTAAGTGCTTTTGATGAATCAGGTGGGACTAAGTGGTCCTGCTGTGCGTAAACATTTAGAATTGGGCAATTGATTGCCTGAGTGTTGACCTCTTGATGACCTATCTTTAGTTGCCCAGATATGAGCTTATTCTCGACAAAAAAATCCCGGTTAAATTCCAGAAAGGCCTCCCCTGCCAGATCGGGACTATCGTTTATCCAACGCTCCATTCTTAAGAAATTCTCAAGCTTCTCGCGGTTATCGAGAGAATCAATCAGGTCAACGTACTTTTTGCGATTGAGCTGGAAGGGTTTTAGTGAGCGGAATAAAAAGGCCAATGCCTCACCGGGGAAATTACCGTTATTTTCTATGATTGTTTCAACCTGGATGTTGGTGAGCCAGGGGGTTAAAAGGTTATCGCGGGTATGAAAGTCAACGGGTGAAACCAGCAAGGTCAGACTGCCAACTTTTTTGGGGTGAAGTGCCGCGTAGCAAAGCGCCATCGTGCCTCCCTGACAGATCCCAATAAGGTTAACTTTACGCTTTTTTGTCAGGCGCGCGACCTCATCAACACAACGATCGGTGTAATCATTTAGGTAATCATCAAGATTGGTAAATCGGTCAGCCGCATCGGGATAACCCCAGTCAATAAGGTATACATCCAGCCCCTCACTCTGCAAGGTTTTGATGAATGAACGGTCGGGTTGCAGGTCGGCTATATAAGGCCGGTTAACCAGTGAATAGATGATTAGAACGGGAATGCCCGGCTTTTCAGAGAGATAATGGAATAGCTGGAGTTTGTCCTCCTGATAGACCAGCTCTTTCGGGGTAGTGCCGACGTTAATAGGTGGAATCTCTTTTAACAGAGCAGCCCCTTTTCTGAGCTGTGCAACAAAATTATCGAGTTCAGATTGCTCTTTTGTACTCATTTTTTTAGGCTCGATTTAGACGGCTGCTTTCTTTTCAGAGAGAGGATTTCCTTTTTTAGTCCCGCTATTTCTTGCTCTTGTTGCCGGCTCTTTCGTCTAAACTCGCGTTTTAGCGCATGAAGACTCCGCTGGACGGTTTCCATTTCATGATGGCTTGAAAGTCCTGACTGCTGAAGTGCTGATTGAGCCACCTTTTTTCTTAAGGCATCCATGCCGGTCAGTGAGTTTAGAAGCTCAGTCTGAGATTCAATATATTGATTATATTGACTCACTTTAGCGAAAGCCTGCTCTCCACACTCAATCCAGAGTGAATAGAGTTCGTTGGCATCTTGGGAATCGCTCTTTCTATCACTGAACTGCTTTAGTGCCAGTTTGTTGAGTTCTTTAAAGAAAGGGGTCAGCTTTTTTTGAGCCGATTGCAATTGCGCTGCTTTTTTTGCTAACTCAGAAAACAGTTTAGCCTGTTTTTTGACTCCCTCAATATCAGGAAGTCCTAGGAGCCTGGATAGTTCGGGTGAGGTCGTAAGAGGGATGTCCGTCTGTTGACTAAAAAGGGAGTGACCACCAAATAGTGCTTGAAGAACGTCCCACCCCTTTTCAGAGCCCACCTGCTTTGCCTGTTCTGGAGGGTCAAGCGGCTCTTTTTGTAGTTGACCGGTTAATGCAAAATAGAACTGGCTTTGAGCAATTAATTTTTCAAAAAGCGCTTTTTGACCACTAGGAGCGAGTTTGGCAAGTTGCGCCAAAAGTACTTTCTGGTTAGATTCGGCAGTTGCTCTATCTTCTGGTGAGTCGGAATCGGACACGGGAAAAACCTTTCAACTGAATCGGTTGAGAGTAGCAAAGAGTGTGATGTTTTCCAATAGAATTGGCGGAATGTGTTCTAGATAAGTAGTTTTTTTAAGGGCAATGGATAGTCGCATCTTATGAGTTCAACTTCGGCCATTAAAACTTCAGCTGTTGCTAGCGCATCATTGAGAGCGTTGTGGGCGTAGTGAGCGGGCAGTTTATGACTATCTCGCAGGTTAGATAGACGAAGCTCAGCGGGCTTGTACGACCCCTGTTTATCTAATCGGTTCTTTGCGACAACGAGTGTGTCAATAATGGGGAAAACAGGCGCTACTCCATAAAGTTTTTTGCAGGCACGTTCCAGAAAATTCTTTTCAATTCGTGCGTAGTGTACAAGCATTACTTTTCCCGCAAGTGCTTTGAGTAGTTCGGAAATAACCGCTTCCAATGAATCACCCTGTTCTCTGGCACTATCCATAATTTGATGAATAATGACGTTCTCTTCGGTTAAATCCTCTTTAAGATAGATAACTCGATGGTAGGCTGTCGATAGGAGGATTTCATTATTCTCCATACTGATAAAACCGACGCTGAGTATTTTGTCTTTTTTGATATTGAGTCCAGTTGTTTCAAAATCAACCGCCAATATGGGTGTCTTATTTATGGGTGTGTCGAGTTCAGGAAAAGGGACCGATAGAAAGTCTCTTAACGCGCCCTCTGGTGCTTTTTTAAGAAGTCGTTTCCGCTGAGCCTCTAGACCGAATAGTTGACTGAACATGGCTGTATTAATCAGCTAGTTATAGCGAGACTGAATCACTTTCTGCATTGAACGAATCACTTTAAAGGCATCTTTAAGGTGCTCTCGCTCTAATTTGGAAAGTGCATTTGGGGAGAGGTAGTTATCAGGCTGCTGATTGTTTTTGATCTGTTTTGCCTGGTGTTCAATACGAAGCGTTCCGAGAAATTCAAGCGCATCGATTAGCTCTTCTGAAGCCTCCTTGCTGAGAGAAGGGGTGCCGGCAGCGGCTCTGAGTCGGTTAATGGTGTTTACCGAGTAGATTCCTTCTGACAGGGCATAAATTCTGGCAAGGTCAACAATGGGGGCAATGCCATTATGTTTGAGATCAAGCGTGTCTTTATGGTCACCGCTGCTTTCCAAAACAAAATCTCGGAAGAAACCTAACGGAGGCGCTAGTTTAAGGGCATTTCGTGAAAGCAGGGCCAAAAAGAGTGTGCTTTTCCGCGTTTTATTAAGTGTGCTGATGCGGATTTCTGTTAGAAATGCACTTTCACCATAGACAGCGAAAAGATCAAAGAAGATGCTGCTGTACATCAAAGCCATTGGTTCTGGTGTCTCAACCCAACTGTCAAAATAGCTTCTCCAAACCGAGACGGGTTGTCGCCATTTTGGATTGGTTGCCATCACCTCTCCCGGGCAGTAGACATAACCGCAGCTATTCAGCCCATCAGTGACAAATATTGCCAGCGCTTTAAACCAGGCATCATCTTCTGGTTTCATTTTATCGGAGATAATGAGGCCATTATCCTGATCAGAGTGAGAGGACTGCTCTTGCCGTGCGTGAGAGCCAGCGGCAACCCAGAGATAAGGGACAGGTGCAGGGCCAAGCTTCTCTTCAGCCAGTTCAATTAGGCGGCAGGTGATAGCTGTGGTGATTGCAGAAACAGATTTTCCAAGATGCTCTGCGCTGGCACCTAAACGGGTGAGTTTTACCTGTATTTGAGGGAGCAACTTGCTTGCCTCAATCAGCTCTTCAACGGTTTTTGCTTTATGAACAAGGCCTGTCAGGTGGCTACTATTCTCACTTTCCTGATGCATTAAGTCGGTGACAGTAATCATGCCGGCAACGGCGCCATTGCGGATAACAGGCAGGTGATGAAAGCCCTTTTGGTGCATCAACATTAAGGTATCAAACGCATTGTGATTAATGGTGACACATTTAGGTTCTGCGGTCATGATGCTGGTGACCGGCCTGTCAGGAGAAAGTCCTGTTGCCAAACAACGTTTCCTTAGGTCTTTGTCTGTGACAATTCCAACCAGTTTGCTGCCCTCCATAACAAGCAGGGCGGAGTGGTTGAGTGCGGTCATCTTTTTTGCTGCATCAGAAATACTCTGATCAGATTCGATAGTCGTTGCGGGCTCATTAAACAGTTCAGCAATGGTACTGTCCATCAATGTTGAATTGATAATCGCCTCTTTGCTCTTTTCTTTGACTATTTGGTTAAGTCGTTGTGAAGCAGATTTATCAAAAAAACTGTTAACGGCAGGGTAGTGTTCTTTCAGCCTTTCTGTTGTGGTTAACGGTAATGTGTAAAGTAAACTATCTTCTGTCACCTGAGTTACCAGCCGGTCAGCTTCATTTTGCTCACAGAAAGCATAAATATCGCTTTCCCCGAATTTCTCTATCAGTTGACCGTTGACTGATAACAGAGAGAGCGCACCTTTGCGGACCAGATATATTTTTTCCTCCAAACCACCTTCTGGGCATAAGTCGGCTCCTGTACGAAGGTAACGAATGGTCACTTTTGGAATCAACCGCTCGAGTTCCTCAGAGGGGAGTTGATCAAAGGGGGGGATTGCCCCAATAAAGTCGTATATTTCTTTTAGTTCTGGATCCATTTCATTGTCGCTAATGGGTTAACGGGTCTATGATTGGCTGTAGGTTGGACTTTAGTCCGACAGCAACAGGCTTAAAATCACGTAATTATGTTGGATTGAAGTCCAACCTATCTCTTAATCACCGAGGCACTCAGCTCAGATAGATAAAGATCACCTTTTATTTTCACCATAATACGAAGGTTTTTGAATGACGTCTGATCAAGGTGTGTGGTGCGGAGAGTGGTTTCTCGTTGCCAATATTGAAAGCTTTCAGCTTTGTTTAATTCATAAATAATTTCTTTGTTATCGGCTGAGACGATAGAAAGCGCAACTTTGTCCACAGGGAAGCTGGTATTGACCCTTGTGGTGCCTTTTTCATCGGTAATATTGATCAGCAAATCACCCGACTTGAGAATACAGTCACCACTGAAAAGTTGGCACTCATCCTGTAGCGTGAGATTGTATAACTGCCC
>Ga0164315_10000221_pt1 | contig 36691 bp, 26 predicted proteins | sample GuaBasSedimGuay6_FD_113737 | JGI IMG/M metagenome (GOLD analysis project Ga0164315, IMG submission 113737) | Subseafloor sediment microbial communities from Guaymas Basin, Gulf of California, Mexico - Guay6, Core 4569-2, 0-3 cm | ecosystem: Environmental > Aquatic > Marine > Hydrothermal vents... | reverse complement strand
CTACCAGCTGACGGCTCCCTACCAGCTGACGGCTCCCTGCCAACACAGCGGTTCAAGCTGCAAACCGTGGCCAGCGGTCTGGGTTATCAATCTATGCAGATCTCTGTGGTCGGTCAGCATGATCAGGGGCGAATACTGCTGGAGGAATTGCAGCTAAATGACCGAGCGGGAACAAACGACCTGCGTGGAACGGGCGAAATTTCGGTGTCAGACGGACTGCGCTGGGCGGTGCGGCTGGAGTCCCGCGGATTTGACCTGCCACAGCTGAGTAAATTTGCCTTTGGCCGGCTACAGGGTGCCGTGCGGGTGAATGGCACAGTACAGGATGAAACCTGGCAGGTGGTGGTGGAGGATGTTGACCTGCATGGTGATATCAATGGCCTGCCGGCCCGCGTGAATGGCTTCGGCGGCCTGGGCAGCGGTTTGCTGCTGGCCAACAGCGATTTGCGCGCTGATTTGAATGGCGCCCAGTTACTATTGCAGTCTTCGGGTGTCCGTGGACGAGGCGGGAGGTTCGAGTTGGCGGTGGCTGACCTGGGTCGCTGGCAACCCGGCAGCCGGGGACAGCTGCAGCTGCAGGCGTTGTTGGCGCCCGGCAAGCAGGAATTGCAGCTATCCGGGATACTGCAGGATATCGAATGGGGTGGGCTGACAATCGAACAGGGTAGCGTCACGGGGGATTATCGCTTCTTGGCTGAGGCGGAATTCAAACTGGATATCGCTGTTGAAGAAGCAGTGCTGGGCGGTGTCGAACTCAGTTCAATGCGGTTGCTGGCAGGCGGAACCGCGTCGCAACATCATGTTTCTGTCATCAGTGAAGGCGACGTGCAAGGTGAGCTCGACCTGGCAGGAAGTCTACAAGATCAGCAGTGGAGCGGTCGCCTGGCACCAACGAATTTGCACACGCCTCTTGGTAACTGGCAATTGACTGAGGCAGTAACGGCCGCCTGGTCAATACCTCAACAACAGCTGGTGCTGGACGCCCACTGCTGGCAACAACAGCAGACACGTGTTTGCCCCGGCGAGTTATTGCTGGGTGCGCAAGGCAGTGGCAGCCTGGAAGTGGCGGGTGACCTGAGCCTGTTTGAAGGTCTGCTGCCGGCCCATGTCGAGCTGGCGGGTAATCTCCAGCTGCAGATTGAAGGCAGCTGGGGCTCCGGCGGGGGCGTCGTGGTCACGGGATACTCGAAAACCCGTTCACTCTTGCTCACCCAACACCATGGTGAGGGTGAGATCGCCAGTATTGGTTGGGACAGGGGCGAGGGCGTTTTTGGCTACGACAGCGAAGGGCTGAACCTGGACTGGGAATTGCACCGGGAGGGTCACAAGCTGGTTGATCTACAGCTGCTGTTGCCGCCTCACAGAGATGAAGCCATGGGCGGTGCCATAAGCCTTGAACGGGTTCAGCTGGGCGCGCTGGCATCATTTGCACCGTCGCTGTCCGCTCTGGAGGGAGAGATCAGTGGGCACCTGCAGCTGGCTGGCACAGTAGATCAGCCGCTGGCCAGTGGCGTGCTACGGCTGGCCGGAGGGCGACTGGCCATGGTGGCCAACCCCACCGAATTGAATGACCTGAATTTGACCTTGCAACTGCAGGGGGACAGGGCACAAGTGCGCGGTGGAGGCGTGCTCGGCGGTGGTGAGCTGCAATTGGTCGGTGAGCTGGTGACCCAACCCGAGCCACGCCTGCAGCTGGCTGTTGCAGGGACAAAGCACAATATCCTGTATCCGCCGTCTACCGAATTGCACGTGTCAGAGAATCTCAACATAACGGTTACCCCGGGTTTGTTGGGTGTCACGGGAGAGGTTGTCGTACACAAGGGCTTACTGGAGTTCGAACAATTGCCGGCCGGCAGCGTGGCGCTTTCCAGCGACGTGGTGCAGGTGGATTATACCGGCGCCGTGATACGGGAGGAGTTGCCATTCGACATCAGTATGGATGTCTGGGTGCGCATACGGGATCGCTTCAAGGTGACCGGTAGCCTGCTGCGGGCCACGCTCGGCGGAGACTTGCACCTGTTGCAGAAGGCCGGGAAACCGCTGCAGTTGTTTGGCAGTCTCAATACAGTTGGCGGCGAGTTGCGCGCCTACCAACAGCAATTGAAAATCAAGCGCGGCTTACTCAGCTTCAACGGGACGCCGGATAATCCAGCGCTTGATCTCCGTGCCCAGCGTGATATCAGTGGCAGTAGTGTTGCGGCCGGCGTGCAGGTGCGGGGGCGACTGCAAGAGGAGTTGGTGTTGGAGGTCTATTCCGAGCCGGCCATGTCGCAGGGCGAAGCCATGTCGTATCTGGTGCGGGGCAGGGGGCTGGACGCCGGCGCCGGCGCGGATGGTACGGCGGTGGCTCTATCCGTGGCCTCTGGTGTGGTAAACCGCTCCACCCTGGTCTCCGAGCTGAACCGGGTTCCCGGTGTCAGTGATGTGCAGTTCGGCGCTGACGGGTCGGGAGACGATACCGCGGCGACAGTGAGCGGTTATGTCGGAGGGAGGTTATACTTGTCCTATGGGTTTGGCTTGTACGAGCCCGTCAATGTGCTTACCGCCAGGTTGTACCTGGGCACTCGATTGTGGCTTGAAGTGGTGAGCAGCCTGGAGAACTCAATGGACCTGTACTACTCCTTTGATATTGACTGAGCGTTTTTTTGGCAGTATATGGCTCCACCCGGGGATTTATGCAGAGTAACAAAATGAGTAATTACACAGGTATCGAAGGTATGGCTATTTTGTGTGGGGTCGGCTGATGGATCCGCTCACCCAGGGTGTACTGGGCGCTTCGTTACCCCAGGCCAGCAGCGCCGGTCGCTATGCGGCCAGCGCCGGGCTGCTTGGCTTTTTGGCCGGTATGGCGGCCGACCTGGATGTATTAATTCGCTCCGCGAGCGATCCACTGCTGTTTCTGGAGTACCACCGCCAGTTCACTCATTCCCTGGTATTTATTCCTTTCGGCGGCCTGATCTGCGCCCTGGTCCTGCATTATGTCATCGGTCGCAGGCGCGGTTTGTCATTTCGCCAGAGCTGGTTGTTCTGTACGCTGGGCTATGCCACCCACGCGCTGCTGGACGCCTGTACGACCTATGGCACGATGCTGTTTTGGCCGTTTAGTGAACAGCGTATAGCCTGGAATACAATTTCCATTATCGACCCCTTATTCACCATTCCAATTCTTGTGGCGGTTATTTTAGCGGGCAGGCGACATCGGCCCCTATACGCGCGTCTGGCCCTGTTGTGGGCCGTGGCTTACATGGCCCTGGGTTTGTCGCAGCGCAATGAGGCCATGGCAATGGGCTATGCACTGGCAGCGCAGCGCGGTCACACGCCTGTGCGGCTGGAGGCCAAGCCCAGCTTCGCCAATATCCTGGTGTGGAAAATCGTGTATGAAACGGATGACAGGTTTTACGTGGACGCGGTGCGTGCCCGCCTCGGCCCGCGGGTATTTGTCGGCGACTCGGTGCAGAAGTTGGTTATCGACCGGGACATGCCCTGGCTGGATCGAGATTCACAGCAGGCCAGGGATATAGAGCGTTTTCGCTGGTTCAGTGACGGCTACATTGCCCGCGACCCGCTGTACGCCAACCGGGTCATAGATATTCGATACTCCATTATTCCCAATGAGGTGGCGCCCCTGTGGAGCATCGAGTTGCGCCCGGAGGCGGCGCCCGAAGAACACGCGGCCTACCGGGTGCATCGCGATGCGGGGGAGGGCCGGGTGGCACTGATGTGGGGTATGGTCATCGGGGGTTGAGTGCCCGCGGGATTCCCTCTATCGGTTGAACGCGGCCCGGGCGGCAGGCAGGGCTACACCAGTGTTAATGGCGATATCCTGTCCGTGCAGCGCCGCTTCCAGTGCATTCAGGCAGTACACGACGTTGCGTTCGCTGCTGGCGAAGCCCATGAGTCCAATGCGCCAGGTCTTGCCGGCCAGGGTACCCAGTCCCGCACCGATTTCCAGGTCGAACTCCTGCAGTAGAGTGGTGCGTAATGCCGCGTCATCGACACCCTCGGGAATGAGTACGGAGTTGAGTTGCGGCAAGCGGAATTTGGGGGCCACGGCCATGGCCAGGCCCATCGCTTCCAGTCCGACCACCAGACCTTCATGGTTGCGGCGGTGACGCTGGTGAGCGGCTTCCAGGCCTTCCTCCTGCAGCATGACCAGGGCTTCGTGCAGGGCATAAAGATCATTAACCGGTGCAGTGTGGTGATAGGCGCGCTTGCCGCTGCCGCCCCAGTAGCCCATGATCAGTTGCATATCCAGGAACCAGCTCTGTACCTTGTGTACACGATTGTTGATGTGATCAACAGCCCGGGCGCTAAAGGTTATCGGAGAGATGCCCGGTACGCAGGACAGGCATTTCTGGGTGCCGGAGTAAACCGCATCAGCGCCCCAGTCGTCCGTAAGCACTGCAATGCCGCCCAGTGAAGTCACGGCGTCGACAATTGACAAAGCGCCCCGCCCGGTGGCCAGGTCGCACAAGGCGGCGGCATCGCTGCGTACGCCGGTGGACGTCTCAGCGTGCACGAAAGCCAGAATACTGGCATCCCGGTGTTGGTCAAAGGCGGTCGCGACCTTGTCTATGCTTACCGGCTCGCCCCAGGTGTCGTCCACCATGATCGCAGTGGCGCCACAGCGCTCCACGTTTTCCTTCATACGCCCGCCAAATACCCCGTTCTGGCAGACAATGACTTTGTCCCCCGGCGATACCAGGTTGACAAAGCAGGCCTCCATGCCGGCGGACCCGGGAGCGGAGATGGGTAGCGTCAGCGCATTTTCCGTCTGGAAAGCGAATTGCAACAGTTCCTTGATTTCATCCATTAACTGCACAAACAGGGGGTCCAGGTGGCCGATAGTCGGGCGTGCTAAAGCACCCAGTACCCGGGGAGAGACATCGGAGGGGCCGGGGCCCATCAGGGTCCGCTGGGGAGGGAAAAAACTGCTGATCATATCCGCGCTGCTCTAGTGCATTGAAAGTGGCGCAACGTTAGCAGATTTTGGCGTGAAGCTTAAGGGTGAGTTGGCAATTTCCTCTTTGTCTCGGTGACCCGGTGGTGGGCCGTGCACCGGCCGCACATCCAGGGAATGTCGAGTCAGTTGTGTTCCAGTGGCGTGGCGGCAAACAAAACCAGCAGCGTCATGTCTTCTTCGATTTCGAAGAAGGAGTGCTTCGTTGTGGCGCCGACATAAAGCAGGGAACCGGGGCCCACATCGCGTTCTTCACTATCCAGGCGCATACGCGCTTTACCGCTCATGACGATATAAACTTCGTCCTCATCGTGGGGCGCCTGCATGTCGGTGCTGCCGGCTGCCAGGAAGTAGATGCCACAGTTGAGAGCGGGTACATTGAGAAATTCCAGGTATTCAACCGGCTCGCCCTTGAGCTTGTCCTTGATTTTCTCCAGGTCGAAGACTTGCCAGGTGCTCTCGGTCATGGGGCAGGTTCCTTGTGATCGGGTATTTATGAGAATGATTCTACGGCGAAACGTCCCGTGATAGTATCCCTTTTCTCGCTGAGCGCATTGGCGTACATAGCCATAGCAGGAGTATGCCGTGAACAGACCAACTATAGAGTCCAACCTGGCTGCCGTCATGTTGCGTCGAGCAGAGTTAAACCCCGAACGGACGGCACTTATTTTTGAGGGGGAAGAAACCCTGTTCGGAGAATTTGGCGACCGGGTGCGTCGGCAGGCGACACTGCTAAAGGCGGGGGGCGTCTGTATAGGTGACCGGGTGGCCTACCTGGGTTTCAACCATCCCGTATCGCTGGAGACCATGTTTGCCGCACAGGCTCTGGGGGCGATCTTCGTGCCGCTCAATTTCCGTCTGACCGCAGAGGAACTGACGTTCATGATCAACGATGCGGGTGTTCACACACTGGTAGCCGATGACGCGCTGCGACCGGTTGTGGAGCCGGCCATACCCAACCTTTGCTGCCGACAATTCTTCAGTTCTGAGAGTAAAGCCGACGGTTGGCGCCATGTGTCATCGGAACGTGCCGCGGCGGAGCCCCTGGCCTTCCCGGTATCTGTGGACCAGCACGATGTGGCGATCATCATGTATACCTCCGGCACCACCGGCCAGCCCAAAGGGGCGATGTTGACTCACAACAATATCCTGTGGAACAATCTCAACGCCATGCTCGCCTTCGGCGGCTCACGGGACGATGTGATTCTCTCTGCGGCGCCGCTGTTCCATATAGCGGGGCTTAATATCATGACCCTGGGCTCTTTTCACACGGGTTCTACCGTGGTGCTGTTGCGCAATTTTGACCCGGGGCAGGTGCTGGCGGATATTGAACGCTATAATGCCACCTGTATGTTCGGCGCCCCCGCCATGTTTCTGTTTATGTCGCAGCAACCCCAGTTTGCCGATACGGACCTGAGTTCGATCAAGCACCTGATCTGTGGTGGCGCACCGGTGCCGGAACCGCTGATCGAATTGTACGGCGCCAGGGATATAGACTTCTGCCAGGGCTATGGCCTGACGGAAACCGCGCCATTTGCCGCTTTTCTCACCCCGGAATGGGCCACCAGCAAACTGGGTTCGGCGGGCCAGCCGCCCCTGTACGGCGACACGCGCATTGTCGATGGCAATAACCGGGAACTGCCCAGGGGCGAACACGGCGAAGTCTGCCTGCGCGGCCCCAATATCATGAAGGGTTACTGGAACCGTCCCGAGGCCAGCGCCGAGGCCATCGATAAAGAGGGATGGTTTCACTCCGGTGATGGGGGATACGTGGATGAAGACGGTTTCCTGTTTATCTGTGATCGCCTCAAGGATATGGTGATCTCTGGTGGCGAGAATGTCTACCCGGCCGAGGTGGAGAGCGTGCTGTACCGGCACGAGGCCATAGCCGAGGTGGCGGTTATCGGGCTGCCGGATGAAAAATGGGGCGAGGCGGTGACCGCCGTGGTGGCACTGCACGCGGATCAGACACTGACCATTGAGGAACTGCGCGAGTTCGCCGAAACCTTCCTGGCGCGCTACAAGTTACCCTCGCGTCTGCATATCGTAGAGGCCCTACCGCGCAACCCCGCGGGCAAGGTGCTCAAGTTTGAGCTGAAAGAGCAGCTGAAAGGTTAGGAAAAAGTCTCAGGCGAGTGCGAGACACCAACAGCAGGCGTTTTTAGGCGAGGCGAAAACACCTGGGCATTTTGAGGGTGTTTGTAACGCCGTGTCGTACCGGTTGCGGTTTTTTCAACTCAGTCGTTGGGTTCAAATCCCACATTTGCCTGGGCCGCTGCGATCCTGGCGATGGGCACCCGAAATGGACTGCACGATACATAATCCAGGCCCAGGTCGTGGCAGAAGCGGATAGAGCGGGGGTCGCCGCCGTGCTCACCGCAGATGCCATACTTGATGCCTTTCTTCTTCGCTCGGCTTTCGTTCACCGCGATTTCCATCAGGCGGCCCACCGCTCGCTGGTCCAGTGTGACAAAGGGGTCGGCATCAATGAGTTTTTTCTCCAGATACCGGGGTATGAACTTGCCGGCGTCGTCACGGGAAAAGCCGTAGGTCATCTGGGTCAGGTCATTGGTGCCAAAGCTCATAAACTCGACTTCCGGCGCCAGGCGGTGTGCGCCCAGAGTGGCGCGGGGCGTTTCCATCATGGTGCCGATCTTGTAGGGGATGGAAATGTTCTTCTCTTTCAGGATTTCGTGGATGCCCTTGTCGATGATCTCGGTGACCAGGCGGATTTCGCGCACGTTGATGACCAACGGAATCATGATTTCAGGCAGGGGCCTGCAGCCCTGCTCGGTAGCGTCCACCGCGGCGCCAATAATGGCCTTGACCTGCATTTCAGTGATTTCCGGGTAAACCACTGACAGGCGGCAGCCACGAAAGCCCAGCATGGGATTGACCTCTTTCAGGCGTCCGGCAATTTCCCGGATTTTGTCCGCCGGCTTGCCAATCCGCTGTGCCAGGGCGTTGATATCCTCCTCGGTCTGGGGCAGAAATTCGTGCAGGGGCGGGTCCAGCAGGCGAATCGTTACCGGCAGGCCGTCCATTACCCTGAACAATTCCAGTATGTCATCGTGCTGGAATGTCAGTAACTGGTCCAGGAAGGTTTGTCGCTCCTCCCTGCTCTCGGACAGAATCATGGCGCGCATGACGTCGATACGGTCGGCGGCGAAAAACATGTGCTCGGTGCGGCACAGGCCTATGCCCTCGGCGCCCAATTCCCTGGCCTTGGCGGCATCTTCGGGCGTTTCCGCATTGGCCCGGACCTTGAGCCTGCGGTGCTTGTCCGCCCAGGACAGCAGGGTCTGGAAGTCATCGCTGGAACTGGCCTCGGTCTTGGCGATATCGCCCAGCATGACTTCGCCGGAGGTGCCGTCCAGGGTGATGATATCACCGCGTTTGATGACCACGCCGTCCGTGGTGGTGGCGGTGCCCGCCGCGTAATCCACGCTCAGCGCATCGCAGCCCGTTATGGCGCACACGCCCATGCCTCTTGCCACCACCGCGGCATGTGACGTCATGCCGCCCAGCTCGGTGAGTATACCCGCGGCCACCCGCATACCGTGGATGTCTTCGGGGGTTGTCTCCCTGCGCACCAATATGACACTGTGGCCTTGGGCCGCTTCATCTTCCGCCTCTTCCGCGGAGAACACCACCTGCCCGGTGGAGCCACCGGGGCTGGCGGCCAGTCCGGTGGCGACGATATCAGTCTTGGCCGTCGGGTCCACCATGGGATGCAAAAACGCTTCAACATGGTCTGTGGACACGCGCATCAATGCTTCGCTCTCGGTGATCAGCCCCTCTTTAACCATCTCTACGGCAATCTTCACCGCAGCCCGACCGGTGCGTTTGCCGCTGCGGGTCTGCAGCATGTAGAACACACCTTTCTGTACGGTGAACTCAATGTCCTGCATATCCCGATAGTGTTTTTCCAGCTGGGCCTGGGTCTTGAACAACTCGTCGTAAATCTCCGGCATGCGCTCCCCCAGCGCCGCCACGGGCAGTGGGGTGCGAATCCCCGCCACCACATCTTCACCGGCCGCGTTGAACAGGTATTCGCCGAAGAACTGATGTTCGCCGGTCGATGGGTTACGGGTAAATGCCACACCGGAGCCGGAATCATCGCCGAAGTTGCCGAATACCATAGACTGTACGCTGACTGCCGTGCCCAGATTGTCGGGGATGTTGTTCATCTCCCGGTAGACGATGGCTCGTGGTGTGTGCCAGGACATGAACACCGCTTGTACAGCCATCTTGAGTTGTACGAAGGGGTCTTCCGGGAAGTCCACCAGGGTTTTGTAGATGCGGACGATTTCCCGCCAGTCTTCGGCAGTCATATCCACGTCCAGAGTTTTGCCGTGGGCGGTTTTGTACTGGTTGAGTTCATGTTCGAACTTCTTGCCGTCCACATCCATCACCACGTCGGCGAACATCTGAATGAAGCGGCGATAGGAGTCATAGGCGAAGCGGGGATTACCGGTTTTCTTTGCCAGACCTTCGGTGATCTCGTCATTGAGGCCCAGATTGAGGATAGTATTCATCATCCCGGGCATGGAAACCGGCGCGCCGGAGCGAACGGAGAACAGTAGCGGGTTTTCCGGGTCGCCAAAGCGCGCGCCCATTTTCTTTTCCACCAGGTCCAGGGCGACCCGGTATTCCTGCTCCAGTAACGAAGGCAACTTGTTGCCGGCCTGGAAGAATTCGTGGCAGGTGCTGGTGGTGATGATGAAACCGAAGGGAACGGGCAGTCCCATGCTGGTCATCTCGCACAGGTTGGCACCTTTGCCGCCCAACAGATCCCGGTCGTCCTTGCTGCCTTCGTTGAACAGGTATACGCGCTTCGCCATGGGTGTTCCTCAGGGCTGGTCATGTTTGCTTTCTCTAGCCGATGGCAAGTATATCGGCTCAGTCCCCGATGCGGGAGGCATACCAGGAATTATGATGTAAATAGTGTGTGGTGGTCGTCTTTTACATAGACCTTGAGGTACACTACCCACCGTTATGAATTTGCCACGCCTGCCCATAAAAATTATCATCCTGTTGTTGACCGGTTGTCTGCTGCTGGTTAGCTGTAGTAGTGATGGTGGTCGACAAAAAAAGAAAACCGTGGTTCTGCAGGGCCAGAGCAGTGACGACGTGGACTTCGGTGGTTCATGGGAACTGGATTACAGCCAGAGCGACAATATCCAGACCAAGCTCGATTCGATGGTGCGGGAGTTGCGACGCCATGCGGATCGCACGGGTGGTAATCAGGGTGCGATAATGGTTGGCGGTGCGGCCGGAACCAACAGTGCGCCGTCTATTATAGGCCTGGCACGGATGTCGGATTTGATCACCCGCTCACCATTGCTGAAGATCCAGCAGAGTGAGCACAAGATTAAGGTGAAGCGCGAGGAAAACTTCGCGCTGACTTGTGAGTTTTATGCCGGCCAGTACAAAACCGTGGAGACACCGCTTGGTACCGAGATTTGCGGCTGGAACGGCCACCAGCTCGTGTTCAAGATATTGCTCCCCGAAGGGCTCAGCATTCAACACGTAATGACGCTGGCGTCCTTTGGCGGGAAACTCAACGTCGCCACGACCGTTGTTTCTGACCAAGTTTCTTACCCATTCACCCTCAACAGGGTCTATAACCGCTTTGTGCCAGGTGGCAGCGGTTTCTCCTGTAAGATGACACTGACCAAGGGTAGAGTATGTTCCACCCAATCTGCATCCACGCCCGCAACCACACCCGAACCTGCACCCGAGCCCGCACCCCAATGATGCGATTGTCGAGATGGTTGATTTTTGTGTGCCTGTGCACGCTTGGCGTGACCCTGCGAGCCGGCTTCGCGCAGGCCTCGGTCAGCGGTGTTCCGTTGAAGATTGACCGGCAGTCGTCTGCGGAGATGGTGTTGGACGTGGGGGTGGTGATTTTCGATCCCGGCATCCCCAAGGATGCATCGACCCATAGTAAATTGGGCATTTTTCCGGAGATACGCAAATCCGAAGCCAAGTTTATGCCGGTGATACTGCGTCAGGTGTTGCTCAAATCGGCTGCCTGGGGCGTGGTGCGGGTTTTACCCGAAACATTGAATTCATCAGAACTGTTGGTCACCGGCAGGATACTGCACTCGGATGGCTTGCGCCTGGCACTGCAAATACGGGTACACGATGCCACCGGTCGGCTCTGGCTGGACAAGGTGTATGTGGACGAGACCTCCCCGGGCGACTATCCGGTGGCCGCAGGGGATGACCCCTACCAGGACCTGTATCACCAGATAGCCAATGAAATGCTGGCCATGAAGCAGCGTCTGGGTAGTAAGGAACTGCGTAATATCCGCCAGGTGGGTCTGATACGTTACGCCGCCAGCTTGTCACCGGAGGTTTTTGCGGGCTACCTGTCTCAAACTGCGGGCGGCACGTATATCCTGGCGCGCCTGCCCGCCGCGGATGATCCCATGATGGAGCGGGTCAGCAAGATCAGGAATCAGGAATACCTCTTTATTGATACGGTGGATGAGCAGTACGCCGCACTCTATGAGGAGATGGCGCCCACCTATAACATGTGGCGGCAATTCGGCAGGGAACAGGCGCTCTACAGGGAAAGTTATGAAGATCGTGCGGCGAACAGGGAGCGACGGGGAAAGCGCGGTACCTTTGCCGCGATGGAGCAGACCTACGATGCCTACAAATGGTCGAAAATACATGAACAGGACCTGGATGAATTGGCGCTTGGCTTTAACAATGAGGTAGCGCCCACCGTCATGGAGGTCAGTGGCAAAGTTTTCAGGCTCAACGGCACGCTGGATACGCAATACACCGAGTGGCGGGATATTCTGCAGCAAATATTTGTTCTCGAGACGGGCCTGACGCCCGACGCCTGATTTCTGCTATGCTGCCCCGTTATGGCCACTGAAGATAATGAACACGAGTCGCTGCTGCAGACTCTGAAAAATGTCACCGGGCAGGTCGCCGGTGGCACGTTGGGGTTGGCACGCAATACCGCGACCATGACCGCGATGTTTGGCGAGAGTTGGCTGCGTACTGCCGTACTGAACCAACTCGAGCCCGAGCGGCTGGAAGCGATGGCGGATGCCGGTCATTTTCTGAAGGATGCCCGGGAAACGGCGGGGATGTCGATCAAGGATTTGTCCGAGAGCCTGGGTTTGTCGGACAAGGCCGTGCTGGAAGATATCGAAAGCGGCTCAACAATCATGCCGCTGGAGCTAATGTTACGCAGTGCCTCACTGCTGGCCCGGCATGATCCTATTCCGTTCCTGATCAAGTTCATGCGCACTTACAATCCGGCTTTGGAGAAGACCCTGGAGCAGTGGGGCGTACTCGCACTGCCCAGGCAATACGAGCGAGAGCGGCGTTTTGTTAACCTGTATCGTCAGCACGACGTGCTCAGAAGCCTGACTGATGACGAGTATGAGCGTTTCATTCACTACATGGAGAGTTCCGGTAATCTGGTGCTGGACGTCATGCAAAAAGAGAAAGCGGCCAGTGCGCAGCGACAGGCCGATAGTAAGGGCGCAGGCCCGGCTGTCAAAGCCAAGGCCAAGGCCATCATCAAAGCCAAAGCGCCGAGGCAAAAGGCCGCTCCGCGCAAACCTAAGCGGACACCTGTTGCGAAGCGCAAACAACCTTGAGATCGTAGGTATAACATAAACCATTAATTTTCTTTAACTAAAAGCTATAACTTCTTAATAAATATGATATTTATTTTACTTCTTCCAATCGAGGACATAGCCGGGTGCCTGTGAGTAAAACAGCAAAAGAGCCATGGTTTGCGGCCTGCCCCAAAGGGCTGGAAGCCCTGCTGGCGGCGGAATTGTCGGCTATGGGGGCCAGTGCCACCCGTGAAACTGTGGCCGGTGTGTATTTCGATGGCCCACAGGCGCTGGCTTATCGAGCCTGCCTCTGGTCACGCCTGGCCAATCGTATTCTGGCGCCCATCGCCAGCCTTGAGGCTGGTGATGGGGACACCCTTTACCGTGAATTGAGCGGTATTGACTGGGCCGACATGTTTGGGCCACAGCAGAGTATAGCGATCGATTTTTCCGGCCAGAACCACGAGATTCGTAACACCCAGTTTGGCGCCCAGCGCAGCAAAGACGCCATTGTTGACTGGTTTGTGGCTAAAGTTGGCCAGCGACCTTCAGTAGAGCGGCACAATCCGGATATCAGGCTTAACATCCGTCTGGTCAGGGACCGGGCGCAGCTGTCTATCGATTTCTCTGGCGGTAGTTTGCACCAGCGTGGCTATCGCCTGCGGGCGGGAGTCGCTCCACTGAAGGAAAACCTGGCCGCGGCCATTCTGCTGCGTGCGGACTGGCCGAATATCGCCGCTCGCGGCGGCGCGCTGGTCGATCCCATGTGCGGTTCCGCCACCCTGTTGCTGGAGGCGGCCATGATGGTGGCCGATATAGCCCCCGGGCTGGGCAGAAAGCGCTTCGGCTTCGAACATTTGCACTCCCACAACGAACAACAGTGGCAGGCGATACTCAGCGATGCCCGGGGTCGCGCGGAACGGGGCAGGGCGGCGCAACTCCCACAGATCCGTGGATACGATGCAGACCCGAAAGTCATTCGTCGTGCCCAGGAAAATATCGCGCGCATTGGGCTGGAAAAAGTTGTGCGGGTGAGTTGCAGGCCAGTGGCTGAATTGAGTAAGCCTACACACCAACCCATGCCCCTGGGGCTGGTGGTTTGCAATCCACCCTACGGGGAACGTCTCGGGGAGAAAGAGAGCCTTGTCTATCTGTACAGACAGCTCGGTGAGAAAATGCTGGTGGAATTCACGGGTTGGCAGGCGGCTATATTTACCTCCGACCTGGACCTGGGCAGGGCCACCGGCCTGCGCAGCTACAAGCGCTATGCCATGTACAACGGCGCTATTGCCGCCAGTCTGTTGTTGTTTGACCTGAGTGATAATGAACTGCGTGGGTCGGTAGCGGCTACGACCGCGGTCCAACTCGCCCCGGACTCCCTGTCTGAAGGTGCACAAATGTTCGCCAACCGCGTGGGCAAAAATCGTAAGCGCCTGGCTAAGTGGGTAAAGCGCGAGCAAGTGGAATGCTATCGTCTGTACGATGCGGACATGCCCGAGTATGCGGTGGCAGTGGATTTATATGGCGGGCAGGTGCATGTGGCGGAATACAAGGCTCCCCGTGGGGTGGACCCGGATGCGGCAACGCGCAGGATGGACGAGGTGCGCGTGGCGTTGCCGGTGGTGCTCGGTGTATCCCCTGAATCGATTGTTTACAAGCAGCGCCGCCGGCAACGCGGTATTGAGCAATACGAAAAACAGGCGGCTCGCGGAGAGTTGTTGAGTGTCAGCGAGGGGCGGGCGAAGCTGCTGGTAAACCTGCATGATTACCTCGATACCGGGCTTTTTCTGGATCACCGGTCGCTGCGACTGCGCATCGGCAGGGAGGCTGACGGCAGGGATTTTCTGAACCTCTTTTGTTACACCGGCAGTGCCAGCGTGCATGCCGCCCTGGGTGGCGCTCGCTCGACGACGAGTGTGGATATGTCCAATACCTATATCAACTGGCTGCGCAAAAATCTTGCTCACAACGGATTGGATGAAACTCGCAATACCCTGGTCAAGGCCGACTGCCTGCGTTGGCTGGAGCAGGCGCAGCACCGCTACGACCTGATCCTGCTGGACCCGCCTTCTTTCTCGAACTCCAAAGGCATGGATGATAGCTTCGATGTGCAGCGCGATCACCCGGATCTGGTGCGCGCCACCATGGCTGTATTGCACGAAAGCGGGCGGCTATACTTTTCCAATAACCGCCGCGGCTTCCATCTGGACGCGGCCCTGCAGGATGAGTTCTGTTGTGAGGACATCAGCGCACAAACCCTGGGTCCCGACTTTCAGCGCAATCGCAAAATCCACCGCTGCTGGTTAATCACGCACCGTGCTGGTGCTTGAGTAGGGTGGTTGGCATCGCTTTTGGCCTGGTTCAAATATGAAACTAGTGGTGATTAGTGGCTTTCGCCGTTAGTGCCCGCCAACCCCGTCGTCGAAAGGATATCCACAAAAGGCAGTTTAACCCTATTTATATAGGGCTTTTTGTCAGGGGCATTCCTTAAAGCCTATAAAAAATCTGTAAGTCATTGATTTAAGAATATAAATACTGTGGCTGCGGTTTCACCGACAGAGTTGAACATCAGGCGTAGGCACAGATCCCCGGGCCCGGGTGGGGCGTCTGTCCCCATACTTATCCACAGGCCAGCCTGTGGATAAGTATTGCGGATCGGCCAGTTCAAGCAGTTGCTTACCCAGTCGGGCATGACACAATCGGCCGGCTGTGTTCCAATCATGGGTGTATTTCCCCCCATGTCGAAATTCCATGAAATCATTGTTGATCACCTATCACAGTCAGAGCGGTGCCAGTGCGCAGTTGGCGCGTGCCGCCTGGCGCGGAGCTCAAGCAGAGCCCGAAGTTGGGGTGACGATACGGCGGGTATGGGATGCAGGCATGGCGGACTTGTTGCAGGCTGATGGCCTGTTACTGGTGGCGGCGGAGAACTCCGGTGCCTTGAGTGGCGCCATGAAAGATTTCCTGGATCGTACTTTTTATCCGTGTATCGATAGGGACCTGATATTGCCTTATGCTCTATTGGTCAGTGCCGGCAATGACGGACGCGGTGCGGTGCGCCAGGCCCAACGGATTCTTTCGGGCTACCCTTTTCCTGCAGCGGCAGAGCCGTTGATACTGCGCGGGGAAGTGACCACCGCCCACCTGCAGTCCAGTGAAGAATTGGGACAGGCATTCGCCGCTGGACTGGCGATGGGGATTTTTTAGACATTATGTAGTGACCTACCCGTCCTCAGTGTCGTGGATTAAGCGCAGGACGCAACACTGGCGGGTTTGATGCTGCCAGCGTTGGAATCACCGAATGAGATCAATGCGTCCATAAATGCGCGGGCGGCGCGGGGCAGGCTCCGGTCCCGGTGGTAGACAACACCCAGGGTTCGCTCAATGTACGCTTCACTGACTTGCAACGTGGCCAGGGAGTTATCGCACATGCTGCGTGGCAAAACGGTCCAGCCCAACCCTACCGACGCCATCATCCGTACGGTTTCCAGGTAGTTGGTTGCCATCGATACCTGCAGCTGTAATTCGTGTTGATCAAACAGGCTTTTGACGATCTGGCCGGTGTAGGTATTGAGCCCGGGCAGGACGGCCGGGTGAGTGCTCAGGGCCCTGAGATCCAGTGTCGGTTGCTGCAACAGTTCATCGCCCACCCGCACCATGAAGTCCAGTGGGTCCTGCCATATTGGTAGCGCTATGATACTGGTCTCGGTGACGGGAGCCAGGGTGACTACCGCCAGTTCCACCTTGCCTTGCGTGATCAGTTCGCAGGCCTGTTCTGAATCCATGAATTCGATATCGATCTGTACCGCCGGGAAAGCCTTGCTGAAGTGACTGAGCAGCGGTGGCAGTCGGTGCAAGCCGATGTGATGACTGGTTGCCAGGCGCAACTCCCCAGCCACATCGCCGGCCAGGTCGCGCACTGATTGCTCTGCGCCCTGCAGTGCCTGCTGCACGGCCTTGGCGTGGGGTAGCAGCGTCTGGCCTGCCTCTGTCATGCGTATGTTGTGACCAATACGATCAAACAGGGCACTATCCAGGTGTTGCTCCAATTGTGCTATTCGTTTGCTGACGGCGGGTTGGGTTAGGTGCAGTTGTTCTGCGGCCCGGGAAAAAGAGCCGGTTTCCGCTACCAGCAGGAAAGCTTTGAGGTTCTGGGTATCCATGCATTAATTCCTAATTGGAATACAATATATAAAAATAATAAATTTGAGTTATCCATAAATCAACCCCATAATCTTCAATCTACAATTTTCTGCTTTTTCAGATGTGGTGAGCGGTGTGCCATAGCGGGCAGACGTTTTACGATAAATTATGGCAAAACCACCTGCTGCAGGCACCCGATGGTGACAGTGCGCTGGCTGGTTGACGTTATCAAGTAAAGAGGTACAGGCTAATGAGTGATCTATATGACGTGGCGGTAGTGGGTGCCACAGGGGCGGTCGGAGAGGCCATGATCGCCATACTGGAGGAACGGGATTTTCCGGTTCGCAACCTGTATCCACTGGCCAGTAGCCGCTCAGCCGGCAAGACCATCATGTTCCATGGCAAAGCGGTAAAAGTGACTGATCTTGCGGAATTTGATTTCAACCGGGCGCAAATCGGGCTGTTTTCAGCCGGTGGCAGCATTTCCGCGGAGTTTGCCCCAAAAGCGGCAGCGGCGGGTTGCGTGGTGGTGGACAATACCTCCCATTTCCGCCAGGTTGATGATATCCCGCTGATTATTCCGGAAGTCAATATAGAGGCCCTGGCGGGCTATACAGTGCGCAATATCATCGCCAATCCAAACTGTTCGACGATCCAGATGCTGGTCGCCCTGAAGCCCATTTATGATGCGGTGGGCATAGAGCGTATCAATGTGGCGACTTATCAGGCGGTTTCCGGCACAGGAAAAGAGGCCATCGAAGAGTTGGCCGGGCAAACCGCGAGGCTGCTCAATGGGCAGGAAGCCGAGTGTGAGGTCTATCCCAGGCAGATTGCCTTTAACGTGTTACCGCATATCGATACGTTTGAGGACAATGGCTATACCCGGGAGGAGATGAAGATGGTGTGGGAGACACGCAAGATCTTTGCTGATCCGGGTATTGCGGTCAACCCGACCTGTGTCAGGGTGCCGGTGTTTTTCGGGCACTCCGAAGCGGTGCATATAGAGACAGTGGACAAAATTACCGCACAAGAGGCCAGAGCCCTGCTGGAACACGCCCCGGGCGTGATCGTGTTGGATGAGCGGGTTGACGGCGGTTATCCGACTGCTGTCAGCGATTGCGCGGGTAAGGATCCGGTATTCGTGGGCAGGATCCGCGAGGACATCTCCCATCCCCGGGGGCTGGATATGTGGGTTGTTTCGGACAATGTGCGCAAGGGGGCTGCCCTCAATAGTGTGCAAATTGCCGAGAGCTTGGTGTCAACCTACCTTGATTAATACCAATATATCACTGATACTTGGGGTGATATTCGGGATGTTGCGAGTGCGCTGGGTGATTTAAGCGCTGCTTTTAGTGAGTAGCGCAAGTGCTTGTCGGGGCTGGAGTTTTCAAGCACTGCGCCAGTGACATTACCGATGCGGTGGTCAGGCCCAGGGGAGGCCGGCTTAAGATTAGGCAGGAAGAATAATAAGGGACCGGTATGGCTCATAAGTTTGCTGCTGTTGTATTCTCGCTGGGGTGTCTTCATGCGAGTTCGGTGATGGCCCTTGGCCTCGGTGAACTGACCCTGGATTCATTTCTCAATGAGCCGTTAAATGCCAGGGTCGATCTGCTGAACACCGGCGGCCTGCACCAGGACGAAATAAGGATTCGGCTGGCCACCAAGGAAGATTTTGATAAGTTGGGCCTCCACCGCGCCTACTTTCTTACCAGTATTAAATTTGCAGTGGTGACAAATGACAGCGGCAATACCCAGCTTGTCATATCGTCCGAAGATCCGGTACTGGAGCCCTACCTCGATTTCGTCGTAGAAGCCCGCTGGCCCTCGGGCCGATTGTTGCGCGGGTATACGGTGCTGGTGGATCCCCCCGTTTTTGACCAGGATTCGCCGGTTATCTCTGCCAGCGCGCGGGTGGCGGAAGTCGATGGAGAACCGGACCCACTAAAAAAAACGCAGGACCCGGCCGCAGTAAAGACTAGCGGAACCCATGTTGGCCTAAAAAATTCCGAACTGGCGCCGGGAGAAATGCCCCAGCGCGACTACAACGCGGAGGCGACTTCCACACCGGTGGCGGGAAGTCGCTATATGGTCCACCGCGATGACACTTTGTGGGATATAGCCCTGCAGGCCAAACCTGAAGGGACCTCGGTGCATCAAACCATGCTGGATATCCAGCGTATCAATCCCGAAGCGTTTATTGATGGCAATATCAACCGGGTCAAATCGGGCTATATCATCTATTTGCCGGACTCCGATGATATCAGTTCAACTGATCTGTCAGAGGCGTTGGCGGAAGTGCGCCAGCAAAATGAAGACTGGCGAGAAGGCCGGGCTTCCCAGGCCCGTTCCAGCAGTGGCCCATCCCTGCGCATATCGGTAGAGTCTGATGATCCCGCTGACGCCGGTGAAGATTCGACGGCGGGACAACAACAAACCGGTGCAGGCGCAGCGGCGATGGAAGATTTGGACAAATCTGCACTGGATCGCGCCGAAGCCGAGCAGCGTCTGGTAGCCATAGAGCAGCAGCTTCAGACACTACAGCGCATTGTCAGCTTGAAGGATGAGCAGATTGCTGCGCTGCAGAGCGCACTGGCCGAGGCAGGTGGTTCTGCAGCGGTTGATACCGGAGTTGAATCCGTAATCACAACTGATGAAGAGTTGGTTGCGGCACCGGATACTCTGGAGGCTGTACCTGAAGCTGAAAGCCTCGACGAGGTGCAAACGCCGGTCACCGTGGAGGTGATTGAGGAAGAGCCCGAACCTGCGGTTGTAACTACGCCGGCCCCCGCCGTCGCGCAACCCGCTCCCGTTGCCGGGCAGCCACAGGCGCCGGAGAGCGGCGGTTTTATGGACAATATTCTGTATATCCTGGGAGCCGTGGTACTGGCGATCCTGGGGTTCATTTTTATGCGTCGCCGGGGAGGGGAGGCTGGTGAAGAAGCGCCGGCTGCCGCGTCTGCACCGACAAAAGACGTTTTTGCAGATGTACAACTCAAGGGCGAGAAACTTGAAGTAGAGGCGCCTGCAGAACCTGAAATATCCGAAGTTCCCGCAGAAGATGCCCTGCTGGATGAAGAGGAGCCGGTTCCAGCGCGTGACAACCGTGGCTATGGTGAGCATAAGCATGACGAATACGCCTCGGATGTCGACACGGGCGATGCCCTGGCGGAAGCTGATATTTATATTGCTTATGGTCGCTATCCCCAGGCAATAGACCTGCTGAATAACGCTATAGCTAACGAGCCCAACAATCCGGCTTACCGTCTGAAGTTGTTGGAAATGCACGCCGAGATGGGTGATCGCGATGCTGCTATGGCGCAGTTTGCCGAGTTACAGGCGATCGATGATCCCGCTACCCTGGGCCGGGCTCAGGAAGTACTGGATGGCCTGGCGGGTGCAGCCACGCCGGCGAGCATCAGCGTGGCCAAACAGGAACCTGCGCAAGAGGCACCGGCCGAACTGGCAACTGATTCCGATGCGCTGCTGGAGGTAGACTTCAGTGGTCTGGAGATAGAGGACCCGGAAAAGCCGGGGAGCGCGACGGATGATCTGGATCTGTCAGTGGATTTTGCTGACAGCGGGCTGACTCTGGACGATCAGGACGGGGACCTGGTCATCGCCACTGAAAGCAATGGCTTTTCCACCAAACTCGATCTGGCTAGAGCGTATATGGATATGGGCGACGATGACGGTGCTCGGGAAATTCTGGAAGAGGTGGCCGCCGATGCCACCGATGAGCTAAAAGCTGAGGCCAAAGAACTGCTAGAGCGCATTGGCTAGCAGCCCTTTTCCTCCTTTTTCCGCTGACCCGCACCCTGCGGGCAGCCGCATGGCTTGTCGTATCGAGTACGACGGCAGCCGTTACAGCGGTTGGCAAGCCCAGCCGCACCTGGACGTACATACTGTACAGGAACAACTGGAATTGGGCCTTGGTGAGATTGCCAGGGTGCCTGTGCGAGTGCATTGCGCCGGGCGTACCGACACCGGGGTGCACGGTTTTGGCCAGATAGTCCACTTCGATGCACCGGTGGCACGCAGCAGCAAATCCTGGGTCCTGGGTGGCAACACCAACCTGCCTGTGGATATACGCATACACTGGGCCGTCCCGGTAGTCGCCCGCTTCCATGCGCGCTTCTCTGCGCTGGCTCGCCGCTATCGCTATATCATTGCCAACACCCCGGTGCGGCCAGCTTTATTGTGCCGCCAGGTGACCTGGCAGCGCCGCCCCCTGAATGAACACGCGATGCATGAAGCTGCGCAATGTCTGTTGGGGGAACGCGATTTCAGTGCATTTCGCGCTGCAGGCTGCCAGTCAAAGACTCCTATGCGCAATGTGCATTCAATTGATGTCTGTCGCCGTGGTGACCTGATTATCGTGGATGTCAAAGCCAATGCTTTTGTGCTTCACATGGTACGAAATATCGTCGGCTCCCTGATGGCCGTGGGATACGGACGCAACGAAGCCGGCTGGATTGATGAGCTTATGGCCGGGCGCGATCGTACGCTGGCAGCGGAGACAGCCCCACCGCATGGGCTCTACCTGGTAGAGGTCGACTATCCACGGCGCTATGGATTGCCACCAACACCCTACGGCCCCTTGTTATTGGGTACTAATCAGCGTATTTGAATCGCTGGCCATAAAGACAGTGCGGCGCGTGATCTGTTATTATGCGGCCCTGTTTTTTGTCAGTTATCAAGCCGAATGATTCACACGCGTATCAAAATTTGCGGTATCACCAGGCCGGAAGATGCGCAGGCGGCTGTTGCCAACGGTGCAGACGCTATCGGTCTGGTTTTCTATGGAGAAAGTCCCAGGGCGGTCACTATTGAGCAGGCGCAGCGCATTGTCGCGGCTGTACCGCCCTTTGTATCTGTCGTGGCATTGTTTGTAGACGAGTTGGCTGACGAAATTACCCGTATATTGGGCAGTGTGCAGATAGACCTGATGCAGTTTCATGGCGACGAGTCACCCCGGTTTTGCCAGCAATTTGCACGGCCCTGGGTCAAGGCCCTGCGGGTCAGGCCCGAAACGAATCTGGAGGCGGCCTGCCACACTTATCACAATGCCCGTGGAGTGCTACTGGACAACTGGCAGGAAGGCGTCCCGGGTGGTACTGGCAAGGCCTTCGACTGGCAGCTCGCGGCAGATGAATTGCCGTTGCCAGTGGTGCTGGCCGGGGGCTTGCACGGAGACAATGTGGGTTCCGCCATAGCCAGGGTGCGACCCGCCGCTGTGGATGTTAGTGGCGGCGTAGAGCTATCCCCGGGTATTAAGGATGCTGAGAAAATCAGGCGATTTATTACGGCGGTGCGGACCGCGGATCAACTGTTGGACGGATTAACAGATGGCTAGTGATACACAGGAAAACTTATTTACAGCGGTTCCCGATGCGCAGGGGCATTTTGGGCCATACGGTGGCAAGTTCGTTGCCGAGACATTGATGGCGGCGCTGTCAGAGCTGGAAACCCTGTACCGCAAGCTGGCGGCTGACCCTGGGTTCCAGCGGGAACTCGATATGGATTTGGCGCACTATGTGGGGCGTCCCTCCCCACTTTACGAGGCGGTGCGGTGGTCCGATGAAATTGGTGGGGCGCGTATCTTTCTTAAACGAGAAGACCTGAATCACACCGGCGCCCACAAAATTAACAATTGCATTGGCCAGGCGCTACTGGCCAAACATATGGGCAAGAAGCGTGTTATCGCCGAGACCGGTGCTGGCCAGCACGGGGTTGCCACGGCGACCATTGCCGCGCGTTTGGGCCTGGAGTGCCAGGTGTTCATGGGCGAGGATGATATCCATCGTCAGGCGCTTAATGTCTACCGTATGAAGTTGTTGGGAGCGCAGGTGATTCCTGTTACCTCTGGCTCGAGGACTCTGAAAGATGCTATGAACGAGGCGATGCGCGACTGGGTGACCAATGTCGACGATACGTTTTATATCATTGGCACCGTGGCCGGGCCGCACCCCTATCCCATGTTGGTGCGGGACTTTCAGTGTGTCATCGGGCGTGAGGCCAGGGCGCAGTCCCTGCAGCAAACTGGTCGGCTGCCGGATGCCCTGGTGGCCTGTGTCGGTGGCGGCTCTAACGCTATCGGCCTGTTCCACCCCTTTCTGGACGATGAAAGCGTTGCCATGTATGGCGTGGAGGCTGCTGGACACGGTCTGTCGACCAACCAGCATGCTGCGCCACTGACCACGGGAACGCCCGGCGTGCTGCACGGTAACCGCACTTATCTGATGCAGGACGCGGATGGGCAGATTATGCATACACACTCCATCTCGGCAGGCCTGGATTATCCCGGAGTGGGCCCGGAACACGCCTGGTTGAAGGATCTGGGGCGAGTCAGTTACGTAGTGGCGGATGATGATGAAGCCCTGCAAGCATTTCACACCTTGACCCGGGTAGAAGGTATTATGCCGGCGCTGGAAAGCAGCCATGCCCTGGCCTACGCCGAGAAACTGGCGGCCGGCATGACAGCGCAGCAGATGATTGTTGTCAATTTGTCGGGACGAGGCGACAAGGATATTCATACAGTTGCCCAGATTGACGGTATTGGAATTTAGGTTAGAAAGAGGGAGAGGGTGTAGTGAGTCGTATTGCAGGACGTTTCGCGCAACTGGCAGCGCAGGGCCGCACAGCGCTGATTCCTTATATTGTGGCGGGCGATCCAGGGCTGGATGTCACCGTGAAGCTTATGCACGCTCTGGTGGACAGTGGAGCGGATATCATCGAAGTGGGGGTGCCGTTTTCGGATCCTATGGCAGAGGGGCCGGTCATCCAGCTGGCGCATGAACGTGCGCTGGCCAACGGCACCAGCTTGCGTAATGTACTGGCACTGGTGCAGGAGTTTCGCCAGAGCGATAAAGATACACCCGTGTTATTGATGGGTTACGCTAACCCGGTAGAGCACATGGGCTACGCTGCGTTTGCCGACGCCGCTGCACAGGCGGATGTGGATGCGCTGCTCACTGTGGATATTCCGCCGGAGGAGGTGGAGGACGTTCACGTACAGCTGCGCCGTGTGGGTATGGATAATATTTTTCTGGTGGCACCGACCACGCCGGATGAGCGCGTGGCTCGTATCGTTGGCCAGGCCAGCGGCTTTGTCTATTATGTTGCTCTCAAAGGTGTAACCGGCGCCGGTAATCTGGATACTGAAGATGTCGCCCGGCACGTCGAGCTTATTAAAAAGCACTGCGAGCTGCCGGTGGCTGTGGGCTTTGGGATCAAGGACGCCGCGTCGGCGCGATCCGTAGCGGCAGTGGCAGATGGGGTAGTAGTGGGCAGTGCTCTGGTCAATAGCATGGCTAGAGCCATAGAGTCTGGCGGTGACCATGAGGCGGCCCTGGCTGCCGCCAGCGCCTTGCTGGCAGAGATTCGCCAGGGGATTGACAGCACTGCCTAGATTCCAGTGTAGTGTCCCGTCTATAATGGCGATATCGAAGGGGTGGGTATAGCATGAGTTGGATAGATAGAATTCTACCGTCGGGAGTAGGCAGCGAGGAGAGCGAGAAGCGCTCCAGCAGTGTCCCTGAGGGCCTATGGAAAAAATGCGTCAAGTGCGAAGCGGTGCTTTACCGCCCGGATGTGGAACGCAATGACGATGTCTGCCCCAAGTGTGATCACCATATGCGTATTGGCGCTCGCCAGCGTCTGGGCAGTTTTTTGGATGATGCCGACAGAGAAGAGATATTGGCGGATATTGAGCCAGTGGACCGGCTTAAGTTCAAGGACAAAAAGCGCTACCGGGATCGCCTGAGCGCAGCGCAGAAGGCCACCAACGAAAAAGATGCGCTGATTGCCATGCGTGGCGCGCTGCAGGGGCTGCCTATTATTGCGGTGGCCTTCGAATTCAAGTTTCACGGTGGATCCATGGGCTACGCGGTGGGTGAAAAATTCACCCGCGCCGCGCAACTGGCTCTGGACGAGCGCATACCGCTGGTCTGTTTTGCCGCCTCGGGCGGAGCCAGGATGCAGGAGGCGCTGATCTCACTGATGCAAATGGCCAAGACCAGTGCTGTCATTGAGCGCATGAAAATCGAAGGCGTGCCCTATGTTTCTGTGATGACCGACCCCATCTACGGCGGTGTGTCAGCGTCATTGGCGCTGTTGGGTGATATCAATATTGCCGAACCCGATGCTCGGGCGGGCTTCGCTGGCCCCAATATCATCGAGCAGACCATTCGCCAGAAGCTTCCCAAGGGTTTTCAGCGCAGCGAATTCCTGCTGGAGCACGGGGCAATAGATATGATCGTACACCGCACCGAGATGCGTGACACGATTGCCCGCTTACTGTCAAAACTGACTAAACAGCCATTGACTCCGGCAGAGGAACAGCCGCCCCTGCCCGGAGAAGAAGAGGTTGACGAGGTTACAATCGCACCGGAAGGGGATGAATAAGGAGTCTCTGGAACAATGGTTACAGCGGCTGGAATGTCTTCACCCTAACGCGATGGACCTGGGGTTGGAGCGGGTGTCCGCTGTGGCTCATAAGCTGGAACTACTACCTGTAAAACAACCGGTAGTCACCGTTGCCGGGACCAATGGCAAAGGCTCTACGGTTGCGGTTCTGGAAGCCTTGTTGAATGAGACCGGGCACAGCACCGGGACCTTTACCTCACCGCATTTCCTGCGCTTCAACGAAAGAATTCGCGTGGCGGGTGTAGAGGCTTCGGACGGGGAAATTGTCACGGCGTTCACGGCCATTGATAACGCCAGAGAAGGGATATCGCTTACTTATTTTGAGTTCGCCACTTTAGCGGCCTTATGCGTTTTTCGGGCGAGGGATCCGGATGTCGTCATTTTGGAAGTGGGCCTGGGTGGGCGGTTGGACTCGGTCAATATCGTCGATCCCGCGGTTGCGGTCATCACCAGCATAGACCTGGATCACCAAAACTGGCTGGGCGACAGTCGCGGTGAGATAGCCAGGGAGAAGGCCGGTATTATGCGCGGTGCGATGCCTGTGGTGATCGCCGAGCCGGCACCGCCCCCCGAACTACTGGATTGCGCGTCAGCTGCGGCGGCCGCTCCGATATTGTGTTTAGGGCGTGATTTTACCGTGACAAGCGTCGGTGAGGCATGGCAGGGTGTGCTGTATGAAACATCGGGGGGCCGGCGCCTGCTTGCGCCACAGCCCGCCGGGGCGTTGTTGCCCGGCAATATTTGCGCGGCACTGCAGGCGGCGCTGCTGCTGAAAGTGGATTTCAGCCCCCAACAGATGCAGCGGGCCCTGGATAAAGCCTGCCCGACGGGGCGCCGCCAGTTGCAAAGGTTGTCGGGGCGGGACTATATACTGGATGTGGCGCACAATCCGGCGGCGGTTAATAAATTACTTGAGTATATTCACGTAACACCATGTAAAGGAAGAACCATTGCTTTATTTTCTGTCATGGCAGACAAGGATACCAAGGGGATGATTCACGCCGCCACGGGAACTTTTGACGCCTGGTTTCTGGCGGACCAGGCGGCCAACGAGCGGGCGGCGCCCGCGGCGGATATAGCGGCCTTGCTGTGTGAACAAGGGCGGGACATGATCAGCATCAGTAAGAATGTACGACAGGCGTTTCGTCGAGCACAGAGTCTCATGGTAGAAGGGGACCGGCTGGTGATATTTGGATCATTTTATACAGTGGCAGCAGTGCTGCCATTGTTAGACTAGGGTCGCAGGAAGGGTGGAACCTGATTCGTGAATGATATCCTCAAACAACGATTGGTAGGGGCGCTGATCCTGATCGCGTTAGGCGTGGTGTTCTGGCCGATTATTTTTGTAGAGCCGGGCGACAAAGCTGTGGCGCAACAGGCCAGAATCCCCGCCCGCCCGCAGATCGCGACGACACCCATTGCGGTACCCGATCTGGCCGGACTGAGAGCGTCACCCGAGCGGGCAGCGCCGGTGGAAATGGAACCCGTGGAATTCTCTGCGCCAGAACCGGAATCGACGACGGCTGTGGTTGATGAAAATTCTGATCACAAAAATTTACTGCCAGCTGTTGATAAGCCGGCTCCAGCACCCATTATTGCCTCGCAATCGGTAGAGCGAACCCGTTCTGAACCGCCACAAAAACTGGCGCTGGACGCCGATGGTGTGCCGGTGGCCTGGATTCTGCAGGTGGCCAGTGTCAGTAGCGCAGACAAGGCCGATCAATTGCGACAACGACTGCTCGAGATGGACCAGAAAGCATATGTGAAGAAGGTTCAGGGCGGGGGCAGGGATCTGTACCGGGTCTATATCGGACCGAAATTTGAGCGAGCCGCACTGGAGAAAATGCAGGCGCATATAGACGCTGAATTTGGTGTGAAATCCATGATCGGACGGTATTTGCCGTGATACACCGGGTTTCAGGGTAGGTCGGGGTGGTGGACTGGACACACCTCAACGGGGTGGATTGGATAATCATCGTCGTGCTGAGCTTGTCGATCCTGCTGAGTTTGTGGCGCGGGTTTGTCAGGGAGGCCTTGTCCCTGGCGGGGTGGGTGGCGGCCTTTGTGATCGCCAACCTGTTCGTAGACGAGATGGCGTCCCTGTTGGCGGAATGGATCGTCAATATCGCCGGTCGTTATGTGGCTTCCTATGCGATTTTGTTTGTCGGGACGCTGGTCGTTGCCGGTGTGTTGGCTAAGTTGGCGGGTCTGTTGGTCAAGGTCACTGGCTTGACCGTGCTGGACCGGGTGCTGGGTACGGTGTTTGGCTTTGCCCGTGGCGTTATCCTTGTCCTGGTAGCCGTATTTGTATTGCGCCAGCTGGCGCCGCCCGGGGATCTGCAGTGGTTGCACCAGTCGCAGTTGATGCCCCATCTGGATATGTTGGCGTATTGGGTGCAAACACTGTTCTCGCAGTTTAATGCTGGCGCGCAGGCGATATCGGCCTGAATTTATTGGCAATGAGGTGAGTGGCGAATGTGTGGTCTGGTTGGCTTGGTTGCAAAGAACGATGTCGCTCCCGACATCTACGATGCCCTGACGGTGCTGCAGCACAGGGGACAGGACGCCGCCGGTATTATGACCTGCGTGGGCGGCAAGTTCAGTCAACGCAAAAGTGAAGGGTTGGTGCGCGATGTGTTCCGCCAGCAGCACATGCACCGGCTGCGAGGCACGATGGGCATTGGCCATGTGCGCTATCCCACAGCGGGGAGTTCCGGTGCGGCGCTGGCGCAGCCATTTTATGTCAATTCGCCCTACGGTATCGCCCTGGCGCATAACGGTAACCTGACGAATGCCGAGCAGCTGACCCGGGAGTTATTCCAGGATGACCTGCGGCACCTCAATACCGACTCTGACTCCGAGGTGCTGCTCAACGTATTTGCACACGAGATGCAGGCACTGGGCAAGCTGAGTCCCGGTGCCGACGATATATTCAAGGCGGTCAAGGCGCTGCACAAGCGCTGTCGCGGCGGCTATGTGGCGGTGTGTTTGCTGGTGAATTACGGGGTGGTGGGTTTTCGTGATCCGCTGGGCATCCGCCCCCTGGTTGTTGGTGTGCGCGACAGCGCATCGGGCCAGGAGTATATGATTGCATCCGAGAGTGTCGCCCTGGATGTACTGGGCTTTACGCTGTTGGGTGACGTGGCACCCGGTGAGGCTATTTTTATCGACCAGTTGGGGCAACTGCATCGACGCCAGTGCTCGGAACGGGTCAGTCCTCAGCCGTGTATTTTCGAGCACGTCTACTTCGCCCGGCCCGACTCCCTGATGGATGGCATCTCAGTCTATAAAACGCGGATGCGCCAGGGAGCGACCCTGGCTCGGAAAATCCGTAAGCTGCGCCCGGAGTTGAAGATCGACGTGGTCATCCCGATACCCGATACCAGCCGAATAGCCGCGCAGTCCATGGCTTATGAACTGGGCGTCAAGTTTCGTGAAGGCCTGATGAAAAACCGCTATATCGGTCGGACATTTATTATGCCGGGACAGAGCGAGCGCAAGAAGTCTGTGCGCCAGAAGCTCAATCCGGTACCACTGGAGTTTGCAGGCAAAAACGTCATGCTGGTGGATGACTCCATCGTCCGTGGCACCACTTGCCGGCAAATTATCGAGATGGCCAGGGGTGCTGGTGCCGCCAACGTATATTTTGCCTCAGCGGCACCGCCGGTGCGCTACCCCAATGTCTATGGTATAGATATGCCCTCGGCATCGGAACTGATTGCCTACGGCAGGACCGTGGACGAAGTCTGTGAGTTGATCGGTGCGGATTGGCTGGTTTACCAGGAACTGGATGACCTGGTGCAGTGCTCGCTGGATGGTAATCCCGCTATCAATGGCTTTGATTGCTCCGTATTCAACGGCGAATATATTACCGGTGATGTGGATCAAAATTACCTTGATCGGGTGGAATCACTGCGCAATGATGATGCGCAAAATGAAAGGAGAGCCGAATTGCAGGCGGACGGCGCAGTGGTCGGCCTGCATAACGACGTTTAGAACAAACATGACTGATGACTTTGAACCGAGCGCATTGGATGGGGTCCACCTGGATACCCTGGCCGTGCGCGCAGGTATTTCACGCACCGCGGAGGGGGAGCATAGTGAGCCCATTTTCACCACCTCCAGCTATGTGTTTGACAATGCCGCAGATGCAGCTGCCCGTTTTTCCGGGGATGTGCCCGGCAATGTTTATTCACGCTATACCAATCCCACTGTGCGCACATTTGAGCAGCGTATTGCGGCACTGGAAGGGGCACAAGCAGCGGTGGCAACAGCCTCTGGTATGGCGGCGATACTCAGCACCTGCATGGCCCTGCTCAAGAGCGGCGACCACGTGGTGTGTTCACGGGACGTGTTCGGCACTACGGTCAACCTGTTTGGCAAATACCTGGTCAAATTCGGTGTGGAAGTGACTTTTGTCCCGCTGTTAGACCTTGCTCAGTGGCGTGCCGCGATTCGCCCGAACACGGCCATGTTGTTTGTGGAGACACCGTCCAATCCACTTTGTGAAGTGGCGGATCTGGCGGTGCTGTCGGGTCTTGCCAAAGAACATGATTGTCTGTTGGTAGTGGATAACTGCTTCTGCACCCCCGCGCTGCAGACCCCGCTGGCCCTGGGAGCCGATATCGTAGTGCACTCCGCTACCAAGTACCTGGATGGCCAGGGGCGTTGTGTGGGCGGTGCCGTGGTCGGCTCCTGGCAACATATGGATGAAGTTTTGACCTTCCTGCGCACCTGCGGCCCCACTATGAGTGCCTTCAATGCCTGGGTATTTCTCAAGGGCCTGGAAACTTTGCGCCTGCGCATGGAGGTCCACAGTCGATCGGCACTGGAACTGGCTCGCTGGCTGCAACAACAACCTGCGGTCGAGAAAGTATACTACGCGGGGCTGGAAGACCATCCGGGTCACGAGTTGGCCTGTCGACAGCAGAGTGCATTTGGCGGTGTGCTGTCGTTCCAGGTCAAAGGCGGCCAAGAGCAGGCCTGGCAGTTTATCGACGCCACCCGAATACTGTCTCTGACTGCCAATCTCGGCGATGCCAAGAGCACCATCGTGCATCCGGCGACCACTACCCATGGCCGGCTCAGTGCACAGGATAGGGCAGAGGCCGGTATTACGGATAACCTGATTCGTGTTGCGGTAGGACTGGAACACGTGGACGATCTAAAAACGGATCTGCAGCGAGGTTTCGCCGGCCTGAGCTGACAGTATTTTACACAACCCCGGGGCAACTAAAATGCAACTACAGGGTGTGATCGACGCGGCGGTAGCCGAGGTGGGGCAGGTTCTGCTGGGTAAGGAACCCCAGATCAGGTTGGCGCTATGCTGCCTGTTCGCCCGTGGGCACTTGCTGATAGAAGACTTGCCCGGTATGGGTAAAACCACCTTGTCGCAAGCCCTGGCCGAGGTATTGGGTCTGTCTTGGAAGCGGGTTCAGTTCACCAGTGACCTGCTGCCGGCGGATATTCTCGGGGTTTCCGTGTACGACCGCAACGACGCCAGCTTCAGTTTTCACCCCGGTCCCATCTTTACCCAGTTGTTACTGGCCGACGAGATCAACCGTACGACACCGCGAACCCAGAGTGCCTTGCTGGAGGCCATGGCGGAAGGGCAGGTGACGGTCGAAGGCGAGACCAGACCACTACCTGACCCGTTTTTTGTTGTCGCCACACAGAATCCCATTCACCAGTCGGGCACCTACCCCCTGCCGGAATCACAGTTAGATCGCTTCCTCATGCGACTGGAGCTGGGCTACCCGCACCCCAGGGCCGAGCGGGAAATGCTGCTGCGCCAACAGGTAACCCTGGCAAATCGCGATGTGCTTACGCAGCGTATAGACGGCGCGCAGTTGGATGCTATTCGCAGCGCGGTAGGTCAGGTACACGCCTCGGATAATTTGCTGGATTACCTGCAGCGCCTGGTGGCCTATACACGTCAATCGGCCGAATTCGAGGTTGGTCTGTCGCCGCGCGGAGCGCTGGCTTTGCTGGAAAGCGCGAAAACCTGGGCGGTAATGCACAATCGCGGGCATGTGGTGCCCGAAGACCTGCAGATGGTGTTGCCCGCGGTGGCCTCTCATCGCCTGGTGCCCAGTGGCGATTATGCCGGTGGCGGCATGGCGCTGATAGATTTACTGCAGCGCAATGTGGATGTGATCAGGCCTTGATCGGGTAAGCCGGTGCCAAGCAGAGCCGAGCAAATGCAGAAGCAAAGTATCAGGCAGCGCCTGCGCACCCGGTTTCGCGCGTGGATCAATCGCCGCATTCCACCGTCCCGGGTGGTCACCCTGGATCAGAAGCGCATATTTATTTTTCCCAGTCGGGTGGGCTTTTTCTTCGGTTTTTGTCTGCTGATTATGTTGATTGCGGCCATCAACTACCAGAATAATATGAGTTACGCGCTGACGTTTTTGCTGGCTACCCTGTTTATCATCGCCACCCTGCATACCTTTGCTAATCTTTCCGGCCTGACCATTCGCGCCCTGCGCGCGCAGCCTGCATTTCCGGGTCAGCAGTCGAAGTTTGATGTGCTGATTGAAAGGGGTAAACGGCGGGATCATTTCGCGCTGTATATGACCTGGCCCGACAGCACGGACGCGCTGGTGAGCCTAGTGGAAGAGGACCGGGTGCAGGTGCAATTGCACACGGCAGTGGGTAAACGCGGTTGGTACAGCCCCGGGCGTTTACTGTTGGAATCCACCTATCCCCTGGGCCTGTTGCGGTGCTGGACCTGGATAGACCTGGACCTTTATGCGCTGGTCTATCCACAACCGCTGGCCTCAGCACAGCTGCCGGGTTTGGCTACCGACAAGCCAGACGGTGCGGCCGTGCCTGTCACCGGCAGTGATGACTTTTACGGCTTCAGGGATTATCGGCGAGGAGATTCCCTGCGCCAGATTCACTGGAAGGGACTTGCCAAGGGGCAGGGTTTGCAAAGCAAGCAGTACGCCGCTTACGCAGACCGTAGTGTATGGCTGGACTGGGACATGTTTCCCGGTTTGGGTATCGAACAACGTCTGTCTCATTTGTGTTACTGGGCGCTGGAATTCGAGGGCCGGAACGAGGAATACGGCCTGCGGTTGCCCGGCGTTGTAATCGAGCCGGGTATGGGAGAGAAACACCGTGACCGGGTACTGAAGGAGTTGGCCCTCTACGGTCAGGGGGACAAGCGCCAGTGAAACCGCAGCAGCAAGTGCCGCGCAACGCCCTGGTGTGGATGATCATTTGCCTGTTCACGCTGATGGCTCCCCATGCCGCTCGAATACCCCTGTGGATTTTGGCTATATATGTCTTTTCCGCTGTGTGGCGCATGCTTGTATACAGTGGCCGCTGGTCATTCCCTGGTCGTCGGGTGAAGATTTTGTTGACGCTGAGCGGCTTCGCCGGAATTTACCTGAGTTACGGTTCCCTGATAGGTCTGGAGCCTACGGTGGCCCTGCTGTTGACGGCCTTTGCCCTCAAGCTGATCGAGCTGACGAGCCGCAAGGATGCCTATGTACTGCTGTTCCTGGGCTACTTTATTTGCATCACCGAATTTCTGTTCACCCAGGATCTGCTGATTGTTCTGTACTCACTACTGAATGTGCTCCTGATAACCACCGCTCTGGTGGCCTTGCATCAGCCCGGAGAGCACCAGTTCAACCGCAAAACGATTCGCCTGGCCGGCATCATGTTGTTGCAGGCGATGCCACTGATGGTGGTGTTGTTTTTTATGTTTCCCCGCATAGGTCCACTGTGGGCTGTGCCGGCTAAAAGTCAAACTGCCAAAACCGGAATGAGTGACTTCATGAAACCCGGCGATGTTTCCCGGCTTAGTCAATCTGCCGATGTCGCCTTCCGCGTACAATTTGACGGAGAAATTCCGGCCCCGTCGCAGATGTACTGGCGGGGGCTGGTTTTCAGCACATTGCAAGAGGGCGCCTGGCGCAGTTTACGCTACTACGATGTGCCCGTGGCCGAGCGTCGCCCGCAAGAAGTCCTGACCAGCGGGGAACCACTGAATTACAGCATTATCATGGAGCCCACCCAGCAAAATTGGCTGTACAGTCTGCGCTACGCTCAGGCGGAACACCTGGGGGTGATGGCGGCTGCGGATTTTAGCCTGTTTTTACTGGTGCCGTTGGAAGATCAGTACAGGTACAACGTCAGTTCCTGGCCTGAGGCACTGCTGGAGACGGCGCTTTCGGACTGGCGTCGTAAAACCGAGCTGCAATTGCCGGCGCAGGACAATCCACAGACACGACAGTTGGCACAGGAATTAAGGCGTGGTGTGGCCAGCGATGGGGATTTTGTCAAAGCGGTACTTAACAAGTTTAATACCGAACCCTATATCTACACGCTGCAACCCGAAGCGCTGCCGGGGGAGCACCCCATGGATCAGTTTCTGTTCCGGACGCGGCGTGGGTTCTGCGAACATTACGCCTACGCTTTCGTTGTCATGATGCGCGCCGGAGGCGTCCCCGCGAGGGTGGTGGCCGGCTATCAGGGTGGCGAGGTAAATCCAGTGAACAAAACGGTGATCGTGCATCAGTTTGACGCCCACGCCTGGGCGGAAGTGTGGCTTGCGGGGCAGGGCTGGGTGCGGGTAGATCCCACCGCGGCAGTTTCCCCGGAGCGCATCGAGTGGGGACTGGAACAAGCGCTGGCGGGGGAGGGCAGTTTTCTGGAGAACTCGCCACTTTCTCCCCTGCGCTACCGCAGTATCGCCTGGGTCAATTTGTTGCGTCTGCGCTATGACGCGCTTACCTACAGGTGGCAGACCTGGGTGGTCGGTTTCAATAGCGAGCAGCAATTTCAGTTACTGCAGAACGTGTTTGGCGAGATCAGCGCGCGTAAGTTTGCCGCGGTGCTGCTTGGTAGTTGGGCGTTGGTGTTGATTCCGGTGGCAATATCACTGTTGCGCAAGCGCGCTACGCATCAACTCAGCACGCTGGACAAGCAGTACCTGATTTTCTGCAGCCGCCTGGCTGGAGTGGGCATAGACCGTGAGCCCGGTGAGACGCCGGATCAGTTGGCGCACCGGGCACGACAGGCTATGCCGGCCCTGGCAGCGCGAATCGATCAAATCACGTCGCTGCATGGCGATCTGGCCTATAGGGAAAAAGCGGGGTCTCCGGAGCTTGAAACCGATCTACTGCGTCAATTCAAAAAAGTCGTGGCGGGGTTCAGGCCGCGCAAGGGGCAGTAGTGATGGTGCGCAGTGCGCACCTGGATCGGCGAAAACGCCAAAAGCCAGCCCGCAGGCGATGAATGAATCAGGCGCCAAGTTCCTGAATCTCCACCGCGGCAATACGTTTGCCTTCCTCTGCGCTCTTCTGGAACTCCACTATCTGGTCAAAATTCATATAGCGGTAGATCTCGTCAGACATGGAATCGAGATCGCTGGCGAAGGACAAATATTCCTCGGGCGTCGGCAGCTTGCCCAAAATAGCGCCCACTGCAGCCAGTTCCGCTGAGGTGAGATACACATTGGCGCCATCGCCCAGGCGGTTGGGGAAGTTGCGCGTGGAGGTGGACAGCACGGTGGAGTTGGCGGCCACGCGCGCCTGGTTGCCCATACACAGGGAACAACCCGGCATTTCCGTACGCGCGCCTGCGGCGCCGAAGATATTGTAGTAGCCTTCCTCCATCAGCAGGTGCTCATCCATCCGGGTGGGGGGGGTTATCCACAAGCGGGTGGAGATGCCGCCTTTGTGTTTTTCCAGTAGTTTGCCGGCCGCGCGAAAGTGCCCGATATTGGTCATGCAGCTGCCGATAAAAACCTCATCGACCTTGTCTCCGGCAACGGCGGACAGCAGGCGCGCGTCGTCCGGATCGTTCGGGCAACAGACGATGGGCTCTGTGATATCAGCCAGATCGATTTCGATAACCGCGCTGTACTCGGCATCTGCATCCGCTTGCATCAGGCTCGGCTTGTCCAGCCACTCTTCCATCTTGCGTGCGCGTCGCTCGATGGTACGGGGGTCACCATAGCCCTCGGCGATCATGGAGCGCAGCAGTACGATGTTGGAGCGCAGGTACTGGGCGATGGTGTCCTCGTCCAGAGCGGTGGTGCAGCCCGCGGCGGAGCGCTCAGCCGAGGCATCGGATAACTCAAAAGCCTGCTCCACAGTCAGGCCGGTAAGGCCTTCTATCTCCAGGATACGACCGGAAAATATATTCTTTTTGCCCTTCTTGTCGACAGTCAGCAGACCCTGCTGGATGCCGTAGTAGGGGATGGCGTGCACCAGGTCGCGCAGGGTAATACCGGGCTGCATTTCCCCTTTGAAACGCACCAGTACGGACTCCGGCATATCCAGCGGCATCACGCCTGTGGCCGCGGCGAACGCCACCAGGCCGGAACCCGCCGGGAAGGAAATACCCATAGGGAAGCGGGTGTGGGAGTCGCCACCGGTGCCGACGGTGTCTGGCAGCAGCATACGATTGAGCCAGGAGTGGATGATGCCATCACCGGGGCGCAGTGACACACCACCGCGGGTCATGATGAAGTCCGGCAGTGTGTGCTGGGTATCGATATCCACCGGCTTGGGGTAGGCAGCCGTGTGACAGAACGATTGCATGGTCAGGTCGGCGGAGAAACCCAGGCAGGCCAGGTCTTTCAGCTCGTCGCGGGTCATGGGGCCGGTGGTGTCCTGGGAGCCAACGGTGGTCATGCGTGGTTCGCAATAAGTGCCGGGGCGAATGCCGTCGGTACCGCAGGCCTTGCCCACCATTTTTTGCGCCAGGGTATAGCCTTTGCCGGTATCCACCGGTTCGACCGGCTTGCGGAACAAGTCGGATTCGCCCAGGCCCAGTGCCTCCCTGGCGCGGGTAGTCAGGCCGCGGCCGATAATCAGGTTGATGCGGCCACCGGCGCGAACCTCATCCAGCAGTACGTCGGATTTCAGTTTGAATTCACTCAACACATCGCCGGACTCGGACAGGATCTTGCCATCGTAGGGACGAATCTCAATCACGTCGCCCATGCCCAGGTCATCCACGGGAGCTTCAAATACCAGTGCGCCGGCGTCTTCCATGGTGTTGTAGAAAATGGGTGCGACTTTGCCGCCAATGCAAATACCGCCGCCTTTCTTGTTGGGTACACCGCTTATGTCATCGCCGAAGAACCACAGCACCGAGTTGGTGGCGGATTTGCGCGAAGAGCCGGTGCCGACCACGTCGCCGACAAAAGCCACGGGCAGGCCCTTGTCCTGGATTTCCTGCACTTGCGCCATGGGGCCTGTTACACCGTGTTCCTGTGGCGTAAGGCCATCGCGGGTCATCTTGTACATGGCCAGGGCGTGCAGGGGAATGTCGGGTCGTGACCAGGCATCCGGAGCGGGGGACAGGTCGTCAGTGTTGGTCTCTCCCGTCACCTTGAATACGGCGACCTTGATGGATTCAGGCACCGCGTCGCGGGAAGTGAACCATTCCCCATCGGCCCAGGATTGCAGTACGGCCTGGGCGTTATCGTTGCCCTCTGCGGCCAGCTCGGCCACATCGTGGAAGGAGTCAAACATCAGCAGGGTGTGCTTCAGCTCCGCTGCCGCCGCATCTGCCAGCTCTGCGTCATTTAAAAGTGATACCAGTGTCT
>Ga0164315_10000220_pt1 | contig 36877 bp, 43 predicted proteins | sample GuaBasSedimGuay6_FD_113737 | JGI IMG/M metagenome (GOLD analysis project Ga0164315, IMG submission 113737) | Subseafloor sediment microbial communities from Guaymas Basin, Gulf of California, Mexico - Guay6, Core 4569-2, 0-3 cm | ecosystem: Environmental > Aquatic > Marine > Hydrothermal vents... | reverse complement strand
TTGTGCTAATCTTCGTGGTGCCGATCTTACTGGTGCTAATCTTAGTAGCGCCGATCTTAGTGGTGCTAATCTTATTGATGCTAATCTTAGTAGCGCCGATCTTCGTTATACCGATTTTAGTAGCGCTGTGGGTTTCGACATAACTTATAAATATAAAGCTGAGTTCTTTGTTGGAATCAGTAAAAAATGGGACATCGTCACCGTTGGATGTAAAACCCATACGACCCTAGAATGGATGTCTTATATTGAGTCCGGTTTAGAGATATATGCTCATGCATGCAGAGATGAAAAGTCTCATAGTAACTGCATAAAAATTATAAAAGAAGCGATTAACTATATTGAAACTAATTAAAAAAGGATGTGAAAAATGAAACGAATATCTGAAAAAGATCTTGAAGCAGTAATAAAACGTATAAATATTATCCTTAAAGCACCACTTGAGCCATATGTAAAAACGGGCTCAAAATTTAAAGCTCAAATAGGAAACTATCATTTAGCCATTGAGGGCGGGGGCTTCCATCTACAAAAGATGTCATGTAAAAACGGCTCGGTATCTCGAATTTTATATGGAGCTACAAAAACCGAGCTCTACAATAATATTCAAAGCTTTATTTCGGGACTATACGAAGGGGGTTTACGATGAATAATAAAACTTTTTACATATCAACTATATTAATAGTGTCGCTTCTTATTCTGTGCTCAAGCTGCTCTAAAGACTCTAATACCTCAACCCCCTTGGGAGATTCAAAATTCCTAGGGGTTTACTCTAATAGCCTTGAAACTTTGTCAATAACTGCTCAAGGTGAGTTTTTTATTTTTGGGAATTGTAACTATCAAGGTTTTATTGAGCCAATAAATGAGGACGATGGTGATTATGATTTAAGGGTTTATTTTGTTTCAGGGCCTAAATGCCTTATTCAACCTGAAACCTATAATTGCTTTATTGAGTTAAGTGAGCCAGATCTACTTATAGCTTGTGGCTCTAATTCTAATATAGAGTTTAATTTTAAAAGGGGTAATTAGGATGAAACCCCTTTTATCACTAATAGCCTTAGCCTCTTTTGATTCTATTAAGAGCGGCGTCTTTTTTTATCCCAAAAAAGCCTCTAACCTTATTGCCGATTGTGTCTTTTTTCTGTTTTTCTTCTCTAAGCTTTTTAATTCTGGCTTTTTGAGCAGTGTTCAGTCTGTTTTTTACCTCATTTTTGATGGGTTTTGCCATGTTTTACCCCCCTTTCACGTCATTAAACTACCACTTAAACCACTAAAAAAGGACTTATAATTATGGAATCACTTAAAATAGAAGTACAGATTAGGTCTAAATATGGCCGCGACTTAATATATCCAGTGAACAGCGTCGCATTTAAATTCACTGAACTTTTAAATAAGAAGACCTTTAACCGTTCAGATTTAGAAAAACTAACCAAAATAGGCTTTAACGTCGAATTTGTTTTAAGGTCGTTAGATTTAACAATTTTAAGCTAAATTAAAAGTTAAGCCAAATAGACTGGCCCCAAAGCTAAGAGATAAACGTCTTTTTGGGGTTTTTAGGGCTGTTTGCCTCAATTCTAACTTAAAATGGTACTTGGAACCGACCTATAAGTACCAAAAACCTTAAATACCAGCCTTTAAGTTCCGACAAGATTCAAGCCAGTAAAGGCTTACAGGGTTTTGGTACTTATGTACTCTTCTTTTATAATATATATATAAATATATAGTACTATAGGGAGCTTTATGTACTCTAATCCTGTGGCGTTTTTATATTATAATCCTGTGGCGTTTTTTGCCCCTTTTTACGGTTACCACTGTTCCAATATGCTAGAACCTAAGCCCATAGGCACTTACAGCGGTATTATAAGTGTTTTTTAAGGGTTCCAACGGTACGCTAAGAAGAGTACCACGGTTCTATACCCTCTAGTTTCGATCTGACAAGAACCAATACGAGTCCCACCCCCGTCCCAATAAGATTCCAGTTAATTAGCCCCATAAACTTAATAGTTTTTAACAATACCCTTTAATTAGTGCATATTAGTCTTATGCGAGATTTTAGCAAAAAAACTGCCTACAAAGTCCAACATCTACCTGATGCGGAAAAGAAACAATATCTAGTAGAAAAGGATAGGCTCGAATTAATGGCACTAATCGAAGATCAAGCGGATAGGGCTAGTGATAAAAAAGACCTCACCCGCGAAGAGTATTATAAAACCCTTTCCCAAAAAAAGGTAAAAGAGCTCGAAAGGGTTAGAGTTCTACATTTCGTACATAGGGGAAGACTTAAAGGTGGTAGGGATAAAATCCAAGAGGACGCTATAGCCTTAACCCAATTTGAGCGGATAGTGATTAAATTTGGTAGTATATCGAACCTTTATAAATGTTTAAACACTCATAGACCTGGGAGTGTAGCCCTCACTACCATATATAATTGGAGATTAGGCGCTGGTGGGAAGGGGATCGTCCCCAACAAATACGCCAAAGCACTGCGCTCCGCTGCTAGGTTAGAGGGGATTTACCTTAGCGACGAGGATTTCAACCCTAGCACTATGGTTTTGAGGCATAAATAGTGAAAACATTGATATTAGGTATAGATCCAGGGCTCACGGGGGCATTAGCACTTATAGACTTTAAAACCTTAGCTATAGAGGCGGTGTTTGACGTTCCAACCTACCGTACACTATCTAAGTCTAGAAAATCAGGAAAGCTCACCCACATAGATATGTATTCCACGGTGTCTAAGCTTAGACCTTACAGGGACCGCATTATAATGGCGCTAATAGAGGAGCCAGGCGCTATGCCAGGACAAGGGCTAGGCTCGACTTTCAAGTTTGGCAAGGTTTGTGGTCAAATAGAAGGTCTACTTGCAGGGCTAGACATACCTTTGCACCCAGTGAAGCCGTCTGTTTGGAAAATGGCGTTAGGATTGGACGCAGATAAAAACGCCACTATGAGCGAAATAAAGCGCCTCTACCCCCAGCTAGTAGCATCCATGTTTAGTAGGAAAAAAGACCATGACAGAGCTGAAGCGGTACTACTTGCTAGGTTTGCAACCACTCACTTAAAATCATTTATAGAATTTTGTATTTAGAACTAGACATATTAAGCATATAGTATTAAAGTGATTATTCACTTTAATTAGTATATCCCTCCCCGTTATGAACCACGTCATACCCGAATACTTTTATGTCGAATCTATCGACGCCCGATACGTCGTCTCGGATTCTAAAGACTATTTTTTTGTTAGAGCCTTTAGGGATTTTAACCCCATATTGAAGGCCGAAAACTTCCTTAACGTCTAATACGGGGTTATAGGCTTCACTCGAACCCTCGACATTACTGGACTTAAAAGCTGAGGTCCCACCCCCGAATGCAGGTTTAAAATTACATATTTGGACAAAATCGAAGTTAGATTTTAAAGCGTCGCTTAAAAACACATCTCCAAGGTCTTTATCTTCATAAAACATTTGGCATCCGTTAGATAGCGCAGATATATTGCCGAACTTGTTAAAAGTAGCGCCAGCGTCTGCAATGGTGAATGCAAGTGTTAGAACCTGGCGGTCATAGTCTGGATCAGATTCTATGAAAAAATCTTTAGTAGTCACGGAGCCGTCAACTAGCATTGATGTAGCTCCAGCAGCGTTTGCCATTAGAGATACGAAAGGCTTTAGAATAGTTTTAGGATCTTCAGGAGGAAAGCCAGTCACACCTGTTAGAGCGGATCTATTTCTATCGACTTTTAAAAAGCGTCTAGAGCCCCCGCCGTCTTGTAGCCTCGTATCTATTCCCATAGATCACGCGCTTTCGGACATATAGAAACTGAGTCTTGTATAAGCAACGCCTGCAGCGGTAGACCCGGTGTGAGTGATTATAAGACTCGCACCCCTAGTTAAAACTAACGAACCGTCTTTATTATAGGACTGCATGGAATTTGCCTCATAGTTTCTATCGATTTCGGTGTAGTTGGTATCGACTATAGTAGTTGTACCACTATAGACGTTAGCACTAGAGACCACTTGTTGACCTATGTTTACATTAGTCGGTGTTAACACGGCACCGCCTGAAGTGTATTCTCCGCCACCTTCGATAGTGAAAAACGCCGCTGCAGAGGCCGCCGCAGCTCCTATGCTCATAATCCTAATAAAAGTTACGACTAAGTCCTCAGCCGAATCATTAGTCACACTCATAATAGTTTGCTTAGAGGCTAATATGTTGACGTTAGTAGAGACTTGAAAGGCTTTAGCATGGACATGGCTTACGTGATGTTGACGCGAATTTACAACCGCGTCGGTTACTAATTGATTTTCTTCGTTTACTTTTGCAAACCTACCGTTTCCGGTTCCAGATTCAATAATCATAACTTAGTCCCTTCAGCATGAGGGGCAAAACCCAGCATGACTTTTACTTTATCCCCAACAAGACCAGTAGCTTTTATAGCTAAAGACCTAGTGTTTCCTAAAACAATCCCACCTTCATATTCGCAGTTAAACGGAGTGTTCGCTGATAAAAAGAAACCGTCTATTAGAAAATTAGGAGTTGTAGTTAGGATTAAATCCGCAGACGCTCCACCTTCGTAGGTAGTAGCAACTAAGGATGTTGGATTTCCTAGATTAGTGTTTAGCATAGTTAAAGCATTTCCACCGGATGCATAATCATTATCTGAAATTATGTCGATTTCTACATCGGCGTCGGCGCTTATTCGAAGCCAGTAGATTTCTAGATCTTTTGTGCCGTCTGTGTTTTGCAAAAACGCGCAATTGGTTAATGACGAATCCGCGAGGGTGGTTTCGAACAGCTTAGCATAAGAATTTTTATGAAAAGTTGCATGGTGAGACATATGTGAAATTACATTAGACCTTGTATATAATCTCCCATGATCATCCACTTGAACGGCTTGCCCGGTGCCTCTACCGTCTTTGATTATAAAATGACTCATTTATATTTCTCCCCCGTTAGGACGCTTAAATGGAAATTGACTTCTTTCAACTCACTGTAGATAGAACCCAATAAAGCGGTAGTCTCTTCAGTGTCTATTTTGGCTGAGCCGTCGGGACTGTTTAGAGTCTTATAGGCTAAATCAAAAGTATCAAGACCGCGTTTAGTTTCTACAGTGGTCCCGGTAACGTCCGCGTATTTATTAGTAGCGTCGCTCGGATCTCCCGAAAGCTCTGTGGTTTTTGTAGGTGTATATATTTTTCCTGACATGAATCGAATAATATGCGACTAGTGTTTATGGGGCAATTATTTTCTTATCAAAAAGAGGGCGTTAAATTTCTAATAAATAACAAGATAGCACTTCTAGGCGATGAGATGGGTTTAGGTAAGACAATACAGACCATCCGTGGCCTAGATAGCGTCCTTGCAACTAAAGTCCTGATTATATGTCCTACGGTAGCAAGAATCAATTGGATGCGCGAATTTGAGATGTGGACTAAAACCACTAGAAACTATATTATACTAGAAAAGTTGTCAGATAAGATTCCAAAATCCGAAACAGAAAACTCCAAAGTCAAATATTACACACGTAACAATGGTGACATAGGTAACATAGTTGCCATAGTTTCGTTCACTTATGCCACACAAAACGTAGACTATTTAAAAACTCAGAATTGGGATTGTATAGTAGCCGACGAGGCGCATTTTCTAAAAAACCCTACGGCTAAAAGATCTAAATCCATAATAGGAAAAGAGGGATTAATACATTCATCAAAAAGGTTTTGGTTTTTGACGGGGACGCCTGCACCTAATCACCCAGGGGAGTTATGGATTTTTCTTTATATTAGTGGGGTTACGAAATTGTCCTACACTGATTTTGTTATGAGGTATTGCAGAGCTATACAAACAACATACGGTTTAAAAATTCTCGGTGCTCAGGTGCAATTAATCCCTGAGCTTCGATCACTGTTAAAGCATATAATGCTAAGACGAAAGAAAGAGGACGTTATGAAAGAATTGCCGCCGATATCATATAGTAAATATAACGTAGAGCCTGGGCTAGTGGATCTAGAAATAATGCCGTCTTTTACTCAATACTTTGTACCTACGAATTGCAGAGACGAGCTCATGGAAAAGATACAAAAAGAACACGACATGATGCAATTGGTATGGGACTCAACGCCTTTAAACGTACCAGGGAGGCTTTTATCCTATCAACACATAGCAAAGTCTATCTCAACATTAAGACGCTACAACGCCCTTCAAAAAGTGGAAGGCACTATACAGCACGCTTTAAATTGTTTTGAAAATAAAGATGTAGAGAAGTTAGTTATATTCGCACTACATCAAGATGTTATAGAGGGGTTAAGAATAGGCCTTAGAGAATTTCACCCGCAGGTTTTATTCGGTAGAACTCCCCCACATAAAAGACAAAAAAGAATTGATAGATTTCAAAATGATCCGTCTGCGAAAGTCTTTATAGGAAACATTCACGCAGCGGGGACGGCTATCACTCTAACAGCCGCGCATCATGTTTGGTTTATAGAACAAGATTGGGTTCCAGGGAATAACGCTCAAGCCATTATGAGGTGTCATAGGATAGGTCAAGAGCACAAAGTTTTTGTCAAGTTTATAACTCTAGACGGAACTTTAGACGCGAAGGTAGATTTCATTTTAAAACAGAAAGTAGAGGATTTAACAAAAATCTTTGATTAAATTAAGACTTGCAATAGTTTAGGTATTGGTGAATGCTTTACAAAATTTTAACGGGATAGGGGTCACATGATTAAAGTATCATTCGAAGCTGAAAATAAAACAAAATTATATGAAGAAATTATCGGGTTTTTAGGAATTGAGGCTGTAGTCTCTAAAGCCAAAAGCTCCCAGGACACGGTTTTAACGCCAAAAGAGGGCGAAGCCCCTTTAACTGAAAAAGTTAAAAAGGTTAGAAAATCTAGAAAAAAAGCTGAAGTTACGTCCGAAAAAGAGAAGGAGGAAAGAGAAGGTTTAGGTAGGCCAATCTCCGGTCCTGAAAGAAACTTAGCTATTAAAAAAGGCGAGATCGTGACTAAAACTGCAGTCAGTGACGCCCTCCAAAAGCTCAATATCGCTAAAGGTCTTGAGGTTTGTAAATCCGTTCTAGACGAATATGATTGTAAGCGTGTAGGGGATCTACCAGAAGAAAACTATAAAGAATTTATCGCAGCTTGCACTAAGAACATGGCCTAATGCTATGTCTGAAATTGCACATTCAAAACTAGGAGCGTCGTCATACTATCGATGGAAAGCATGCCCTGGATCGGTTAAGTTATCTGAAGGTATCGAATCGACTGAGTCTTCGTATGCTAGAGAGGGGACTCTCGCGCATGACGTAGCTTCAGGGGCATTAGATAACTTCTTTTTCCAAAAAGGAAAGCCCGCCGTCCCACCGAATATGGCTTCTGATTTTATGCCGTCTATCATTGTATATGTGGACGCTGTTAAGAGGGTAGCGAGTTACGCCAATGCCAAAGCCGATTCTGGACATATTCTAATAGAAAATAGATTTAATCTTGAGAAGATCCATAAAGGAATGTTTGGAACTGCGGATGCGGTAATCTACTGGCCTGATGAGAAGAAACTAACGGTTATAGATTATAAACATGGGGCGGGAATTCCAGTCGAGGCTATTAATAACTTACAGCTTTTATATTACGGCTTAGGGGCTATGGTCTCTAATGGTTTTAGATGTAATACTCTAGAGGTTAAGATCATTCAGCCTAGATGCCCACATAAAGACGGCCCTGAAAGAACTTGGTCCATAGGTATATTAGAGATTTTAGATTTTATGCAACAACTTGGTGAAGATGCAAGAGCAACTGAAGTCGAAAACGCGCCTTTAAACCCAGGTGGTCATTGCAGGTTTTGCCCTGCAGCCCCTTCGAAATGCCCTAAGCTAAAAGAGAAAGCTTTAGTCGAGGCTAGAAAACAATTTGGCGCAGAACTTGCCTATGACCCTATAGAATTGAAAGATGTTTTAGACAAAATTCCAATGCTAGAGGCCTATGTTAAATCAGTTAGAGAATTTGCATATCAAGAGGCTCTTAAAGGTCGAGGGGCGAGCGGATATAAGCTAGTGCAGAAAAGAGCAACTAGAAAATGGAATAAACCCGATGCGGATATATCTAGGTTTTTAGATAATAATTTTAAGCTGCATGATCACGCGCTTTACACGAAAAAACTATTATCCCCCGCGCAGATAGAAAAACTCATACCAAAAGATAATAGAAAAGAATTAGAAAAACTAATTGTTAAAGAGTCTTCAGGATATAAATTAGTCACTGAAGCGTCACCGGGGATAGGGGCGAAACTAGATCCTAAGTCCCAATTTAAGGTCATAGAATAGTGAGTAAAAAAGCCTTTAAAAACTGGAATGACAGGTCTAAAGGTGTGATTATTCTTAGAAAACCAACAAAGCCTAATTGGGCTAAAAAACCAACAACGAGTAGGGGGCCTACTAACGATGAAAACAACAAACCGAAAAAAGATGAAAACCAATAACTACACAAAAAGGGGATTGAAATGAGCACAATTAACACACCTACTTTCCGAGTATCCTACCCAAATGTTTTTGAAGCTAAAATGAACGATTTGAGTAATCAAATGGAATTCAGTTTAGAAGCTATTTTCGATAAAGATGCGGATTTAACACCTCTAAAAGAGGTCGCACAAAAAGCTTTAACCGATAAATTTGGACATGATAAAACGACGTGGCCGCAAGGTTTACGAACTCCTTTTAAAAAACAAGAAATGAAAGCTAAAACCGTAAATGGTAAACAGGTACTCCCACCCCCATACGAAGAGGGCGGTATATATTTAAACCTTAGAAATAAGCAAAGACCATCAGTAGTTGATAGGGGCTTAAACGTAATTATTGACCCATCTGACTTCTATGCCGGATGCTATGCGATAGCTTCGGTAAACGTCTATGCGTACTCTAAAGGTGGCAATTCAGGTGTTAATTTCTCACTCTCTAACATTCAAAAAGTTAAAGACGGAGACCCTTTAGGGGGTAAAACACGACCGGAAGATGATTTCATAGCAGTAGCTACTGAGAAAGAAACGTCGTCTTCCGTTGATTTATTCGAATAAAACTATGCGAGGAGACTGTGTTTTTCTAAAGAGTTAGCTATCCCGTTAATAAATCTGAATTTCCAGTCGCCTCGCACCTTTTAAGCTTAAACGCTTTTATAATCTCTGTTAGGGGGTAAGGTGTATAGCTACGCCTCAATTGATTTTGAAACATTCTCGCAATGTGATTTAACGAAATGTGGAGCGGATGTTTACGCAGAAGACATCACTACTGAAGTGTTATGTCTAGCCTATGCGTTTAACGAAGATCCAATAAAAGAATGGCTACCCGGGGATGAATTACCAATAGATTTAATAGATCACGTTAGGAAAAAAGGGATTATAAAAGGTCACAATTCCGGGGCTTTTGAGTATCTTATTTGGAATAACTGCTTGCCCGATGAGTTTTTAAAATTAGATATAAATCAAATCGAAGACACTCTTGCTCAGACCTATGCAATGTCGCTTCCGGGGGCATTAGAGAAAGCGGCACCCGCTGCGGGATTAGATATAAAAAAAGATGTAAAAGGTAAGCGGGTTATGCTTCAGCTCTGCAAACCTAAAAAAAATAAAGACGGGAGTCTAACTAGGTACACACCTGAAAATGCACCTGAAAAGTTTCAAGTTTTATATGACTACTGTAAACAAGATGTAGAGGTAGAAAGAACTCTAAGTAGAAGATTATTAAAATTGTCTGATAGTGAGTCCAAGTTGTGGCGGTTAGATTGGCTAATAAACAGTAGAGGCGTTGAGATAGATGTCGAATGCGCTAAAAACGCCCTAGAAATAGTGGACCTGGAAAAAGAAAACCTAAACCTCAAAATGCGGAATTTAACCTATAACAAAGTTGCCACTTGTAACGCAGTTTCGCAGATTGTAACTTTCCTAGAGGCTTATGGTATTGAAGTCGAGTCCTTAGCAAAAGAGGATTTGTCTGCACTATTAGAAACCGATTTGCCCGATATTTGTAGGAGTGTTTTGCTCCTAAGACAAGAGGCTGCAAAAACCTCGACTGCAAAAATAAAATCAATGCTTATGTCGGCCGGGGACGGCTCTAGAATACGGGGGCTTTTCCAGTATCACGGGGCAATTACGGGACGTTGGGCAGGGCGTAGAGTACAACTGCAAAATCTCCCAAGGCCAACACTAAACCAAAATGAAATAGATATAATATTTAATACCCTCGCGACTAAAAGCATTCACAATGCTTCAAGGGAAATAGATATGATTTATGGGCCTATAATGCCCGCTATTTCGTCGTGTATTAGGGGGTTTTTGTGCGCTAAAAAAGGACACGACTTAATTAGTTGTGATTTTTCAGCAATCGAGGCGCGGGTTTTGGCCTGGCTCGCAGACGAACAAAGCGTATTAGATGTTTTTAGAGGTGACGGTAAGATCTACGAACATGCAGCAAGCGGTATATATGGCGTTGAAGTCACTAATGTAACAAAAGACCAAAGACTTATTGGTAAAGTAGCCATTTTAGCACTGGGCTATGGTGGGGGTGTTGTAGCGTTTCAACACATGGCTAAAGTATATAAGGTTGAGATATCAGATAGCGACGCTGAGAATATAAAGCTTGCTTGGAGGGATAAGAATAAAAAGATTGTTAAGTATTGGTACGAATTAGAAAATGCTTCGATCCAAGCGGCCAACAATGTTGGAGCACAATTTACCGCCGGACCAAAAGCAAATAAAGTAACATATTTAAAAAAAGGATCGTTTCTTTGGTGTAAGCTACCGTCAAATAGAGCCATTTGCTACCCGTATCCTGAAATAAACATGGTTACGACACCATGGGGTAAAGAAAAACGGGCCTTAACTTATATGGGAGTTGATAGCTACACTAATAAATGGACTCGGCTTAAGACTTACGGTGCTAAACTTTCAGAAAACATCACTCAAGCCGTAGCTAGGGATATCTTAGCCGAATCTATGTTTATCTTGGAGCGTGAAAACTATCCTATAGTTATGCATATACACGATGAAATAGTCGTTGAAGTCCCTAAAGGTTTTGGGAGTGTAAACGAAGTTGAGGGACTAATGTCTATAGTTCCGGGGTGGGCAAAAGGATTGCCTTTGAGCGCCGAGGGTTGGCGAGGGGATAGGTTTAGAAAATGAGTTTATTAAAATCGGCGCTGCAGTTAGCAGAAAAAGGCTTCCACGTATTTCCCTTAGTAGAAAACTCGAAAATACCTCTTATAAAAGATTTTCCGAACATAGCCTCAAAAGACCCAGAGACTATAAAAGCTTGGTGGGTCGATGAGTTTTTAGATCTAGAACAAAACTACAATATAGGTATTTCAACGACTAGTTACAATTGCACTCAAGCCCTAATCGTTGTGGATGTTGACAACAAAAAAGACAAAAACGGAAGTGATGAATTATTAAAACTAGAAATGCAAGGATTTGACGTTGAAAGCACTTACACCCAGACGACTCCTACGGGTGGTGAGCATTTAGTTTTTCTAGCGCAAAATGCAGTTAAACAGGGCGTGAATGTATTAGCTAGAGGCTTAGATATTAGAAGTCGGGGCGGGTATATCGTAGGCGCAGGCTCTAAAATAAATGGCGATGTATACCTAGGAAACGATGAGTCCATTTCGGAATGCCCAACGTGGATTTCTAAAAAATGTGGTGAGCCTATAGAAAAAAACCTTAGAGAAATAGACGTGTCAAATATCAACGAGGACGTAGCTATATCTAGAGCTAAAGACTATTTAAAGACCGCTGATATAGCTCTAGAAGGGGACGGGGGGACGCAAACTACTTTTAAAGTCTCGGCCTACCTAAAAGATTTAGGACTATCCCCTGAAAACAATATAGATCTACTATTAGAGTGGAATGAGTCTTGCGAACCCCCTTGGGAAGTAGAGGACTTAGAAAAGATAGTAGACAGTGTGTATAGATACGGTAAAGAACCCGTTGGACTTATCGCGCCTGAAAGTGATTTTGAAGCTTTACCTGAAGAGATAAAAGACAAATCCTATTTAGAAAAACTAAACGATAGGTATGCGCTTGTAATAGAAGACGGTGGGCATAGTATTTTAGAAGAAACCGTAGACGAACAAGGCAGGCTTAAAAGAAAGTTCTACTCTGAAGCTACCTTTAAGCGAAAACTATCCACTAAAACGGTTATGATAGGTGATAAGTTTAAAAAACAAGCCGACATTTGGTTAGATTGGGAGGGTAGACGGGAATATAATGGCCTTTGTTTTAAGCCGGAACAAGATGCTAAAAACGGCTATTATAATCTTTGGAAAGGGTTCACCTGTAAACCTAAGCCCTACGCACAAGCAAGCTCAGACGCTAAAAAAGGTTTTGATATGTATATGTCACACATCGAAGAAAACATGTGTGACGGAAATGCAGAGCACTTTAAATGGATCATGGGATATTTCGCGCATCTTATACAAAAGCCCTACGAAAAACCACTAGTCACCTTGGTTTTTAAAGGCTCTAAGGGTGTCGGTAAAAACGTAGCTATTGATAGAATGGGAAAGCTCATAGGGGCTAATCAATATTTAGTCGCACACAATTCAAGGTACTTAACATCTAACTTTAACGGGCATATGGACTCCTGTTTATGTCTAGTCCTAGACGAGGCCTTTTGGAGCGGAGACAAAGGGGCTGAAGGGGTTTTAAAAGGACTTACCACTTCACCTGAGATTCAAATAGAACGAAAAGGTAAAGAGCCTTACATGGTGAATAACTACATACGCTTTATAATCATCGGTAATGAGGAGTGGTTAGTCCCTGCGTCCGCAGATGAGAGAAGATATGGAGTGTTTCAAGTCGGTGACGGTAGGAAAAAAGATGTTAAGTTTTTTTCGGAAATGGTTAGACTTATGGACACTCAAGGGGGGCTTGAAATCCTATTAGATTACCTAAAGAAATTTGATTTATCTCAAGTGGAAGTGAATGTCGCGCCAAACACAAAAGCCCTACAAGAACAAAAAGAATTGTCTCTTGATGCTTTAGACCAATATTGGGAAGAGTGCTTAGACGAAGGTAGAATTTATGGGACGACATACGACTTCGGACTTAATAATAAAATAAGTAAAACAGATTTTTCCAATGCGATATATGCGTATCTAAAAAACCGAAACATAGGATCTTGGCGCCCCACTAAAAGGGCTATAGGCCTTAGGCTTAGAAAATGGCTTCCGTCACTAGATAATACAGGTTGGGTGGGCCCTAGAAAAGATAGGCTCAGAGCATATGAGCTAAACACCCTCGAATCGTGTAGAGATAATTGGGATAAATACCTAAACGGAAGCTAGGGTTTAAAATACCTATTTCTAGAAACTTTTCGTCTATCAACATGAACCCAACTTGATCCGGGGTTTCTTTCCATTCTAATTTCTAGTTTATGTAAATAGGGGACTAATAACTCTCTAACTCTATCACAATTCATATTGAAGACTTTAAAATCTGAAGCTTTCCCCAAGAGGTGTTGGGACTTAAGAGCTCCGCCAATGTGTTTGTTATAGGCTTTAGGTCTATAGCCCGATGTAATACTAATAGGACGCCCTAAAATATTTCTAATTTCTTGCATTACTTGAGCGGTTAGAATTAGCTCGGCTTTGATTTCATCCGGTGGTATCACGTAGGAATCAAGATTTTTCAAACATAAAAACTCATACCAATAAAAGTTTTCACACCCAGGGATGAGTTCATTTATATCAATTGCACTGTGTTTTTTATTTCTCATTTTCCCACATTTCTTTTACTCTCTCTATTTGATTTCTAGAATCAATTCGCATCTTCGTTCTTGATAAACCTTGTCGAAACATTATCTCATTGAACTTTATGTAGTCTTCTTTTGCTTGATCATCTCTAGCTAGTTTTTTTAAATACCAACCTAAGAGTTGTGCAACAATAGTGAAAATCATCCCAGCCATTAATTCCCCCTAACTAATATTTCTTCAAATCCAAAAGTAGTATGAGTATGAAAATCCCCTGATTTAGAGCCGAAATAAAATACACACTCACCTCTAGGCATTATGTATTCATAATTTAACTCATCTTTAGTTTGCATTATTTTACAGTCTTCTCTTATAGGGGATACTTTAACTCTCTCTTGAAAACTTATCTTTTGAAATGATCCAACACTGCCCTGACAAACACTTGCTGATTTAGTTACTTCGAATGAATGCTTTCCACCGCATTTTAATTCAGCAAAAAGAGAATGTTTTTTATCTTGAAAGTAAATATTAGCCCAACCATGCCTTCCCTTTTTCTCTTCATACGCCCCTATTTCTAAAGCGCAAGAGGCTGAATCCTCTAAGCCTTGCAATGGCTCATAAACATAAACATATTTTTTCTTAGATGAGAAAACCCCACTTGAGGGCTTGCTTAGCTGAACATCTCTAGAGCAGGATTTAACAATAAGAGTATCTATTTTCCCATAAGCTTGCATTTTAATTCTATATGAAATTGATCTAGAAGGCACAGCTACACCGTCAAAAGTCTCGCCATTTACTTCTAGTTTTATGTCTCTTCTGTAAACTTTATTGTAATCTAGTTTTTGATTTACTAACGAACAACTTGTCGCCAACAAAACCATTAAGATCATAATAAGCGCAAGGAATATAAAAGAAATAAACTCATGTCGTTTCATAAAGTCTTTCGCTGTGGGTAAGATATCCCTACCCACATATATTAAAAATTTAACAATTAATAAAACTAAAATAGATTTACGCAGATCTTAAGCCTTTTATCTCTTTAATCAACGCTACTATCTGAACTAATAGCCCTAATGATTTTTCAACTAATCCCTCTAACTTATCGTCTACAAGATCAAGCTCTTTTGACAAAAGAACTTCTAACTCTTTTACTTCATCAAGACTTAAGTCATTAAACTCCGCGTTCATTTCTGCCATTCCCATAAAAGCTTCAGGCGCTTTTAAAAGTGCAGGCATATAAAGAACTATGTCGTCGATTCCTAGACCGTCTTTTGTGGCCCTGTCTGAGGCATTAATTAGTAACGCTATAAAAACTAATAGCTCTTTTATCTCTTTAATTCCTTTTCCCATTATGTCCCCTTTTTGTTTAGTTAATACTACAAAGACGTCTTAGCTCTTTTAAGTCACCTTTAAGCTCTTCAATCTCTTTGTCGTGATATTCATGCTTAACTATCATTTGCGCCACGGTAACATTAAGTTTTTTTATAGAGTCGTTTAGTTTTGTTAAAATGCCAACACCATAAACCGCTGCACCAGAAATAACCGATAAAAAAGCCCAATATATAAAGTCATTGAATTGCATTTTATTTAATCCTTCTAGCTATTACTTTATAATAATCTAATCTTAGAGAACTAGCCGTCGGGTTAACATCACATTTTTGTTTTAAATAGTATGTTGTGGTATCCGTAACGGTTATCTCGGATATAAAGGTATGGTGCATAGACTGTAGTATAGCGTTAGGCATAGGGGCAACGGACGCATTTTCTCCATACAGAAGAGTTCCGGCGTTGTTTCCACTTACGGTGTGAATGTGAGTATAAACGTCACTTGCTGCTCCTGGCGTGACCCCGGAAGACGTTCTGTGCCTAGCTATGATTTCGACTTGCCAGGTCCCGAAACTTAGATCAAAATTAACTATATCAAGCCAGTTAGCAGGTCCCGCCCAAGCCGGAAAAGTGAACGGCTGGCCTTGAGACTCAACTAATTCATCGACTTTATAAACCCCAAAAGTTTTAAAATCCACATCCTCTGTTATAGATATATGGTTAGCCCCGGTGTTAGTGGATAAACTTAAAGCCCCCCCGCTATTTTGGTCCAGTCGAATGTCTATATAGTCATCTTTAGCGAGTAATACTGATGCACTACCTATCGCGGCGACGTTATTAGTTGCCCCACTGCCAAACATAAAAGCGATATAGGTATCTTGTACGCCGTTTTTATATATGTAGCCTATAAGTCGTTCACCTACTGCAAACGTCGAAGTGGCTGCGAATAAATTAAATATTTTAACGTCAAATTTACCCGCTCTTGCGGCTGTAAATTTCCAAGCCGCTCCTGTAGTAACCGAGCTGTGGGTGTCATAATCTGAAGTCCCATAGTCAACTATGTTTGTCGCAGGGGCCGCATTAGTAATTGATTGCCCTGCGGTTGTTATATATTTAGCCTTTATAGTTAAGTAATTAGCCTCTTGAGTTGAGATTAGGTTGGAAGCTTGCCAAGTTTCAATAGGTATTTCAGCATCAAAAGTAAATATTTCTCCAGGAGACCCTAAAGATGTTCCTGTTAGTTTATTAAACGCCCCACCTGATTGAACAGAAAAGGTGAAGTAACTTACACTAGGCTCACCAAGTGTATATAAATCCCTAGCGAATGAGGGACTATATCCCGCCATACCAACTTTCTGTATATTTGGTAGTGCTACCGGGTCAGATACTAAACTATTAGGAAAGCTAACTCTCGCTTCTACAGCGGTAAGTGTTCCTGCGGTAACTCGTCCCCTTATTTTTAAAAATTTACCTTCTCTCCAATGGGAAACTTCTACGCCTGTTACGGTTCCAAATCCTGTAAAGGTTGGGGTGTAGGCTTGTGGGTTTGTACCGATATACCCAGGGCCAAAAGTATCTGGACCCGCTTTTATTGTATCCAAATATAATTCGGAACCCACTGTCGAGGTAGTAGGTCTATGAAGTATAATTCTATAATTTAAACTGTCTGTCGCAGTGAAGGTCCCTAAGAAGTTTCTAGAATTTTCAATGCCAACCCCGCCAGAATCTAGTCCCCCATTAATAATTTCACCATCGTTGTCATTACTTAAAGGCCCTAATAGCGTTGCATTATCAACGTCATAAACAAAAGCTTTAAATTCTCCGCTTATAAAGGTGAGACTAGTCGCGTAGGTAAATCTAACTATAATTGTTTTAAGCATATACTCGTTATCTATGACTATGTCCGCGCTCGCACCCTCACCTTGTCGGTCGGTACCTGCGACTTGTCCTAGGTTAAGCGATCCGGTCCCAGATAAAACAAACCCTGAGGTTGTTATTCTAGTTAAATTTAAAGTTGATGTCCCGCCCGTCCCGTCTACTGGCTCTGCGCCTGCGGCGTCTTTATATAAATTCCAATCGTTGGTATTGGATTCTATATCCGGGTTAGTAATAAAGTTAACTCCACTACCTGAGCCCGCGCCTAATTCTTTTTCATCCCCTGCGCTATTAAGTCTATATAATTTCCCATCAGATTTCGCGTAAAGCTTATGCGTATTCGCTGAAGGGCTTGCAGGGGTTGAAATTTCTTGCATGATTTGCATTGAATAATCAGCATTAAATCTTATGTTTTCATTCGTGGATGCAACACCACCATTGTATATTCTTACATCGTCGGCACCACTTCCACTTCCTACAAGAGAAATACCCGCTGCGGAGTCGGACGACCTAATTACTAATCTATTTTGGTAGGCATGGAGTGTTTGAGCCGTAGGCCAAAGCGCAATCTCGCCGGTATCAACGCTTCCTATTCCCGCTTTTAAAACTATTTTACTAGCCGCACTAGCTCCGCCGTTTGGATTAGCGGCTTGAATCGTCATGCCTGCAGCAATATTTCTTTCTATTAATAAGGGAAACGAATCACTCACTGAAGCGTTACCGCCCATTCCAATGTTAGCAAAACTCCCAGTTGATTTTTTTACTTGAAGAGCAGCATACCCGCCGCCTACTAATTCTAAAGTATCTGCAGTTGACCTATACATTCCAGTGTTTAAATCCGCTGAAAAAGTATAACTCGGTAAACTAGAGGTTCCGTCCGCTGCCATAATCGGATCTGAAAAAGTTTTATTTGATAGCGTCTGCGCGAGTGTTGTCCAAACTACTGCGCCCGTACCACCTGAAAGAGTAGTTTCAAGAGCGTTAATGTCTGTTACATTTGTTGAGACCCCTGAAGCGTTAGTAGTTATTCTAGAGTCATAAAGATTAATTCCTAAATTAACAAGTGCTGTAGACACTGAATTTAAATCACTCAAATCATTTGCTATTAGTAAGGCCCCTGCAAGTGACATTAAATCGTCGCCTGTCTTCATTTCTAAAGCAGTTCCGCCGGCGTTAACACCTATCACAGTGTCCGCAGTTAACTCCGACGGTAATGTTAAATCAAAAGTATCTGTGAACCCATCTGATAAACTAATAGTTCTCTCATCTATATCTATAAGTCTTTGAACAAGCATCGTTAGTTTGTCATACGCCGTTTCTTGCGCTTCAGCGGGAGCTGAATCATTTTCTCTTAAATCTAATTCCTGAGTAGGGCTAGGGTCTCTGTAAATGATTAAGGTCTCGCCCGTTGCAGGGGGTGTTATCATAGTTACGTTGCCGCCCGCGTCTACGCCCGCACCTGAAACTGTATAGTGAGTTGTAATAGTTTGAACGGTTTCAACGTCTAGAGCATCTCTAATTATAACCACTAAATCCGCATCTAATAGAAACTTATTTGGAAAAGAAAACACGGTCGTTCCGTCATCCCCTGCATAAGATACTCTATTGTTTAAAGTTGTAATTGCCATGACTTATTTTCCTTTCTCTTTTTTAATTTCGTCCAAAGTTTCTCTTCTGATTTTTAACATTCCGTTTCCCATACTAGCGGTTTGAGACATCCTTAAATACAATATATCTATTAACTGCCTTTTATCATCTTTAGACATATCTGGGTTATTATATATAGTTGAAATACTAGCTCTAAGGCTAGATAGGGCTTTGCTAACGCCTTTTAGATTGACCATATATTTTTGATTCTCTTCGTCTTCGAATTCTTTTTGTAGGTTTTCAAAGTCTCCTCGTTTTGCGAGGGTTTTAATAGTCTTCATAACCGTTTCAGTTTTATCAAAGTTTTTATAAAATCTTTCTATTTGCGCAGAGCCCGCGCTTGGGTACCTAATCACAAAAGATTTTATAAACGGAATATCTGCAAGCGTTGCAGTCGGTTTAACGATGTCTTTAGCAACACCTGTTTGCCTTAAAGCTTCGTCGGCCACTTGAACGGCGTAACTTCCTAAAGCCCCTGACCAAGATCTAATATAATTACTTATAACTAAAGGTGAAGCTAACGACGCATCCTTATCGAATCTTCCTATTAACTTTCCTAAAGCCTTAGCCGTTTCAGAAGTATAGTCTTTGTATTCGTATTCGTTTATTAAAGGTTCCATGTGAGAGGGGACTATGTCCCTACCTGTAAAGAAATTCTTATTTGCGTATTGCTCAGTGAAAGGCACTAATATGTCCGGTAAAATACTAGGCGTGAGCATGTTTAACATAGACTCATTAAATTCTGCAAAGGCGTCGGGGTTATCCCCAAAGAATTTTTCTAAAACCATTTCAGGCAGAGTCCCAAAAACAAGCCCTAGCTCCATTGGTTTTGGTAGTCTGTAGATTATGCCTTTGTTGACCTGGGTTTTACCGTCTTGTTGCCTAACCAAATGGGGGGATAAACCTTCAGCTTCACTGGGTTCCACATTCTCCCAAGAATCTGTGGGGATTATCCAAAACGCAGCTTTTTGCCAACCCGGTAAATCTCTGACTCGCAAATCGTCTTTATTAGCCCACCACAAAATAACTGAAGGCGTAGTTATATATGCCATTGCCTTAGTCCCCGTTCTAATTGGGTCCGCTTCAAAGGCTCTAATCGTTTTATCAAGGCCTTGGATAGCTACATTTTGGAAAGCAGTAATCGCATTGAAGGCCGACATCTTAGCCCCAATTCTTTGAAAGTCTAAAGTGATTTCTCTTGCTGCAAAACCACCTTCTAGCAAGGTTGTTTTATCAGACCTACCCTTAGTGACGTTTTTAAATTCAGCTAATCTAACCCCTTGCTCAACTAAATTAGCTCCCACTCTCATCATTTCTATAGGCTTTCCCATAACATTAAGAGCTGAGTCCATAAAATTAGTTTGTTTTTGGAGGGACGTAATATTTTTAGTAATGTATTTATTATTTAATTCTAAAAACGCGCCATTAGCACCCCCGGATTTATACCAGTTCCAATACGTGTCTGACTTACCAACCATGTCTTTCATAGCACCCGCTACCTGAAATGGACTAACCCCTTTTTTAACGGAGAAAACAGACGCGGTTATAACGTCTCTAAAAAAGTTACGTGCTATAAAATCGGGAGTGAAAGTTATTGTTAATTTTTTAAATCTAGTAACCCCCCTTGAGAGATTGACTAGGACGTTGGAAGAGCTAACGTCTCCCCCTAACTTTTGCAAAGCATCGGCAAGGTCGGGTTTTGTTTCATAGACTTGACGTTTACCGTCTCTTATAACTTCGAATTGGTTTTTACCTAAGTTCTTAGACACCGCTGTAAAAACAGTAATGTCGTTTAATAATTCTTCTGAGACGTTTAGTTTTTTAGAGAGTTCTTTCGCACTGACTCGTATTGGCTTTGCTGGGTTTTTAACTCTAGTAACTAAGTCAGTCATCCCAGATCTTTCGATCATTTCAACAAATTTTATTTTGGCGTTATTTACTTCGGCCAGTTGTATTAGATCTACAGTGTTTTCAACTATAGACGTTATAGGACTTTGAATCTTTTTCTCGCTACCTTTAAAAGCTTTTAGAGACCCGGCTTTCCCACCTCTAGATTTAAATATTCCCGCTTCAGGTTCTAATAGCCTTCTAAAAGGTACATAATCTTTATTCAATTCTAAAAAAGATTTGAATTGTTTATCCGATAAAAGACCTGAATCTTTTGCATACTCTAAAGTTCTATTGCTAAATTCAGTTACGGCTTTTGCAGTTTCGGAGAATTCTTTAGCATGATTTTTAACAACTTTTTTAGCCGCTTCTATGTTAATCCCCGTAACTTTTTCTTGAGCCGTTTTCTCTAACGCTCGCTTAGATACCATAAAACCCTCTAGAGATTCTATGTCTTTTGATTTTTGTAAAATACTATTTAACGATTCACCGTTTTTCTTAAAAGTTTTTTGGTTGAAAGTTTCTTTTTCAAAAAATACTAAAGCTTTTGCTTTTGCATCCGGGATCATCCTTGCCGCCACATAAGGATTGTCTTCAGCTTTTAGACCGCCTGTTTTAGATTCAGCTAACTTCGTTGCCGAGTTGATAGGGTCTAGTTTATCTACAAACTGTCTATAGAACTCTCTAAATCCTGAAGGTGCGTCGGGGTCTTTAGGTGTTTTAGTAGATTTAATCCCAATACTTTCTAGGACCTTTGCCATTTCAGGTGTGTTTCTCGTTTTTAGAATTGGTTTGGGTAAATCTTTAGAAACTAAAAACTCACTAGGCGGCGTGTTTAATAGTTTTTCTTTAGAAATGGTTCTATCCATACTAGGTATGGGCTGATTTTCAGATAACAGTTCTTTATGAAACTTCGGATCTTTTAACGCAAGATCATAAACTTCTGTAGGTTTTGCATTGTCTTTTGCATACATCTTTCTAAGTTTTGTAGACAACCTGCCCGCAGTTTTAGACGTTATTTTACTTGCGCCTTTTAGCCCACCTATAAGTATTGCAGCTTCTAGGAATTCTACAGGCTCAGGAATCTCACCTCTCATAGCCCCACCAATGGCCGTCATTGTAGTAACCTCGGTCGTTAGTGCTGCGGTAGACTTAACTATAGGAGCTGCAGTTTTTGCGGCTACACCGACCGCTGCGCCTGCCCCTGCGGTAGCTGCCCCTATGACGGCACCTTTACCACCTTCGATAAAAGCCGCTGAAGCTCTTTCCCAAAAATCATCGAATGAATTTATGTCGCCTGATTCATAACCGTCCATTAGCCATTGACGCATCCCTGATGGGAGTGCAAACGCCCCGGCACCACCGCCGACTACTGCGCCTACGGCGGTTCCACCTACTGGAATTACCGACCCCGCGACCCCGCCTATGCTACCTCCCGCTAAAGATCCGGCTACCATTGCCGGGAAATCTCCCGCAAGAGTTCCAACTCCCGCAGCTATTCGCATTGCCATTTCAGCATTTTCCGGTAGAACCACGTCGGGCTTTTCAATAAGTAGTCCTGTGACGGACATATCAAACCCAGCCTCTACAGCTTCTAAAAACGTTTTCGCCTCGTCCACGGGTTCGTCTTGAATCGGGACGGGTTGTCCCTCTTTGGTTTCAGGGGCTGTTTGTCCTGTAACTTCTCCCTCTTTTTTTGTTGCCGCATTTTTCTTGAAATTCTCTTTGAATTGGTTTTCGACACCTGACATATCCGGGAATTTTTCACCCCAATGCTCTCTAATTTCTCTGTCATTAAATCCGGCTTCATTTAACGAGCTACTCACTTGTGATTTGTGTGCTGAAACTTCTATCTCAGTAAACCCATTTTCTCGTAATGATTCTAAATCCTCAAGTCCAGTCGCCATTAATTACCAGACTTTCCACTAGTCGCGTTGAAAGTATTTAATCTTTCTAGAAATTCGACTGAAGACTCCCCCTGCTTTCGTACTGGTTTTTCAGGTTGAGCTTGCCTTTCGGTTTCTATTTGCTCAGGGGTTTTTCGTGTAAAACCTGAAGCAATGTCTTTCATTATTTGCTGAGGTGAGCGTCTAAAAGGCTCTAGCATATGTCCTAAATAATCTTTACTAGTAGGATTTAAAAGCTCTTGTGCGGATTTACCCTCTTTTCTAAGTCTATTATATTCGTCTAAATATACACCTAAAAACTTTTGTAATTGTTCATCTCCAACGGGATCTTTAATTCCTGAAAGTGTGTCACCTTTTACAAGTGCGGATTTAGCTATGGTTAGGAAATTCGTTTTAAGAGCTTTTTCATCTGCCCCTGCTACGGTGCCGAAGCCTTGAATCTCTTTTCTTAGTTTCTGCATGTCAGGAAATGACAAACCCTTTCCTACAAAAGCGTTTAAATCATTTTCGTCTCGAATTGCATTAGGGTCTTCTGGGTTTAAATGTATTCTATTAAATAGATTTGTAAATACTCTAGAACTTGTTTTAGGAGGTCCCGCAGCTCCGCCACCTTTGGCTTGAATTAGTCTTAAGAATTGCTCTTTACTGCCCGATCCGAAAGGGTCAAGGTTTGATTCTAAAATATCTTTAGAAGTTAAAGACCCTTCACTCATCGACGACACAAACTTATTTTGTGTTTCAGTTTGTTTAGCGCGTTTAACTCTTTCGTCTTCTTTCCTACGCCTTTCGGCTTCTATTTCTTTGCCTCTAATGGCTTGATCGGCTTCAGCAAACATTTGTATTTTTGCCTCACCTCCTAAGTCCTCGTCGAATTCTCCCGATTTTAATTTCTCTTTTGCAAAATCAGGATTTAATCTAATCCAACCTCTAACTGCATTCTTTGAAATTCGTCTATCTCCTTGAGCTTTTAATTCGTGACCTTTACTAGTAGGTATCTGCCCGGATAATATGAGTTGATCCACACCTTCTCTATGAAGTTGTTTTTGTAAATCTAGTGAGGATGGGTCAGACAACACAGTAGACGAGTATGCGTTTATAGAATTCGTATAATCAGTGACAGCTTTAATACCTGCGGACTCACTTTGATGTTGGACCGACGATCTTACTAAATGACCTTTTATTCTTTCAGAATTTAAAGCGTGATAGTTTTTAGCATTTCTAGATGAAAGATCGTTTCCTATATTTGCAAGAGACTCATCGACTCGCTTATTATACGCCTCAAAAGGTTTTCTATCTCCCGGCGTAGTCGTCTTAACTACATTTTGTAAATCACTTGCAAGAGCGTTATTGGCCTGAGCCATTTTAGTTGTGGTATCACTGAGCTCTTGTTGCTCCTGCCGCTTTTCGATTCGTTTAGCTATGCCTGAAACTGCAGACCCGAATTGACCTAAGGCTCTTGACGTTGCCCCACCTAATTCAGCACCTGATATTTTTTCAAAACCTTGATCTCCGGGGGCCGATATCTGTCTAGTATATGATCTTATGAGTGGCATTACTTACCCCCGAAAGCGCCGAACTCTTCAGCACTTTGTAATAGATTCGCCCCTGCTCTAATGTTAGCCGCTCTAGAAGCTTCCCGCCCTCTACGTCTTTCATTAAAAGCTTGTCGTCTAAAGGCTTGTTGCTCGGTTAAAGCCCCAAGTCTAATATTAGCTAAATCTTTTTCTACATTAGATGTATTCTCTCTAAGCACGTCTAATGGCGAACCTTCCAATCTTATACCTGAAGCTGAAATAGATAAAATGTTTTGAGCCCTGTCACGTCTAACATTTGATAAAAAATTCTGTTCGTCTTCTATTCTTTTCTTTTTTATTTGTACGGCGTTAAACTCAATATTCTGTGCGTTTATTTCAGCCGCTCCCGAGGCGGCGTCGCCTTCACCTGCGGCCCCAAACGCTGATAGTAATGATGCTGCCCCCGACATAAACTACTCCCTAACTCTAGATAAAAGAACCATGTCCTCACCTAGCTTTCCAAATTTTTTCATACAAGGGGCCTCTACTTTAAATCCCAAAGCTTTAACCCATCTTAGGCCCTCTTTAAAATCAGCATCTACTAATGCTTCAACCCTATCTACGTCTACGTTTTCTAAAAACTTTTTAACTTGGTTATGGACTTTTATAAAATCGTCTTTTAAATTTTTGTCTAAAAGCGCCCATGCTTCAGCTCTTCCAGGCCATACTTCAGTCACTCCCGCACAAGCTAAGACTTTATCTCCGTCTATAACTGAGTAAGAGTGTCCCCTTTGTTCTAGTCTTTCTAACTGAGCGTCAGTTATCCCGGCTGATATGCTCCCGCACATCCTAAAGCTATGCTCTTCTATTTGTGCTAGGTGCTCCGCTTTAAACCTTACAGTCTCAACCATAGCCTACCTATCCATGACATGCATTTGAGGCATTATAGCTAAGATTATACTTGGTAAAGGTTGGTCTTGTCTGAAACAAAACTGATTTTCAAAATCATAATCAGCATCTACTTGGTAAGACTCAATCCCTGTAAATAATGGGACGGCTCTACTTAAAGGGTCCGATGATTTTCTAAAAGTTAGTTGTGTCAAATCATCAAAAGAAAATCCAACCTTTAGTCCTAAGCTTCTATGAAACATTATCCCTATTCTATTTGTTCGTCTTGTTTTACCAAAAGAAGTTCCGTCCGCTGCGCCCGCTTCAGCTCTTAAAAGTTTTGCATCACTATTGTAACCAAAACCTACATGCACCGTAGTAGCACTTTCAGTTAAAGTTATAGCCCCACTCGAAACGGTTTTATCTGGCTGTACCGCGCCGTCTGCCAGTATCGCTACTTCTTCGCCCTCAAGATGAGTTAAGCCTGAAATAGTAGTTACATATTTTCTAACTTCTCCGCCTGAGACGTATACCGTGAAACCTGTAGTATCTATGTCTGCTCCTAATAGATCTGTTAGCTCGAAAGTATGTGTCGTTTTATTTGCGACTAGATAACTATTTGTATTTAATTCTGTCATTCCTAAAACGTCTGAAATTAAAACTTTGTCCCCGTCACTAAATCCGTGAGACGTTGCGGTTATTACACCTGGGTCCGCTTTAGTAGCCGCTGAAATTGTTTTTGGATCATCGTAGGTTAAACCACTGTCCACAAAAAATGCGTCTTTTTGTTCTATAGTGTCCTCAAATTCCGGCGTTATATACTCCATTTGTTGTACCGTAGCCCCGTCGATATATCTTTGAACTACAACCCAAACTTCGTCTCTTGACCCGTCTACCGACTCAATGACCGACACTTCTTTCACCTTTGCCGGACTTCCCGCAGCGTCGCTAACGCCCCCTATTGTGTGTCTATGCCATCCAACTTTAAAAGCGTCCTGAGACCTTTCGTAAGTCACACCTATTAAGGTCCCGTCGTTTCTAACCATCCACACCACTGGTTGTGGGGTTTTCTGGTAGGCTATAGATACTATCCCTGTCTCGGAAATATGCTCTGCTAGAACTGTTAAGTCTTCAGAATTAAGGCCGTCCACATCAAAGAAATATCTCAACTCTCTTAGTTTTCTTCCTGATTTTTGTATAAAAACCGCATCTCTTCCTACCGCTAAAGCCCCGACTGAAGCACTTCCCCAACTCGTATGTTTCTTTGCGGTTATATCGGACGGGCTAAGAGCTGCGGAGTTATTCGACGGTTTTATCAACCACTCCCCTGACGACGTTCCTAATATCAAACCCTTGCTACTTGATAGCATCCATTTAACAATGTTTAACTCTACCGAATTTAAAGCAAAAGATAACCCGTGAATTGCGGTTACCGACCCGTCATTCTCTGAAGGGTAAAAGTTTACATAGTCGTCAACTCTACTAGCGTCTATATGATCCGGGTTTCTAGCAACACCCGAGTAGAAAACTCTACTGTCGTGGAACTCTACCGACGAAGGGTAGAAATCTTGAGAATAAACCCCTAACTGCCAAAAACCCGACGCTGCGGTACCTGCTAAAGTGTCGGCTATTGTTACCGAAACTAAAACCCCCGAAGTGACCCCTACTATCTGACCGTAGCCCCATGCCGCACCCGAAGTAGGTTTGTACCTTATAAGCCTTAAAAGGTCTGAAGTGGTGAAACCCCCTCCGTTATTAATTCCTGTAACTGACGAAAAAGTTACGTTTACAGTCCCTGTAGTCCCTGCGGGCGTCGCAGTCGTTGCAGTATTGTTAAGACTCAACCATGGCCCCCCTACAAAAGCAAAATTCCCGACTGTCCACAAAGTTGCAGACCCGTCATTCACAATTAACTGAGGCTTTCGCGTCCCATCAACTATAAAAAGACCTTCCGGTGTTTGGGCGTAATCTATCTTAGATACATCCGGGAAACTAACATGAGTGAAGCTACCAACGTCTACGCGGTCTTCGTAAACTCTAGCACTGTTAAGCCCATCTCTAAAAAGCAAATGATATGTCGTTTCGGAATCTATAACAAAAGGCACTAGTCTAAAACCCGCAGTACCGCTAGAGAGTTCATTAATAAACTTAGTCCCAGACCGTCTTGTAAGGCCGCCTTGAATCGTAGGCGCATAGTTTAAGCACTTTGCAAGACCTTGCTTATATCTTTTTACGTCACTTCTACCGTTCAATAGTGGACTGAATTCTCCCGCTCCGAAATTGTTTTGTATGGTTGAAACTTTTGGCATACTACCAACCCGATCCGAAAGTAGTTCCGTTTCTAACAGTTATCCACTTGTCCGCAGTAGGCATCTGAGAAATTCTTTCAAAAGCATTCGCTTTTCTCGCCTCCGCAATTGTATCTTTATATGCCTCAAGCAACGCAGCTTTTTTTGTATTAGATTGTGTTAACTCTTCCGCGAGTTCTAACGCTAATTTAGCCGATAAAGTTTCTCTAAATAAAGCATCCATTTCGTTTGGATCGTCTACGTTGTAAATATATCTTATTTCTAAAGGTGCTTGTTCATTTGTTATTATTTTTCTACCCTCAATCTGCCAGTCCAAATCATTTACGTTTTGTTCAGGATCTTGCGCGAGTAGTTTTATAAAATCACTAGGAAGCTGAAAACTAACTTCTCTATTGAAAAGCGGAGCTGAAGCGTCCGCAGCTATTGAAGCTCTTTTAACCGCAAAACTCCATGCGTGTTTTCTTAACTCTGCGAGCTTAACAGGCTCATATGCCGTGTTAATTGCTCTGCCATTTACTGAGTCCTCACCGAGACTAACTATTCGTCGAGCCCCCAATTTTTGCAAAGCTCTATTGGCGATTTCGACTTTAGATGCCACTTAAAAGACCCCCTGTTTACTGCATAACTCTACATAAATCTATATACATTCCCGCAATTGTACCACCTGAAGAATTAATTCTATAAGTCCCTGCGGGTAAATCTATCCCTGCAGATAATCCATCGGCTGTAATGTTTGAACCTACATCAACCCAAGTTCCACTTCTAGATTTAATCTGTAAGATTAGCACTGTGGAAAAAGTATCACCTTCAACCATGAGCACAGACCTCCCACCTTCCCACATAACACCTGCGGTAGCGGCAACGGTGCTAACATTCCCCATCATTTGAACAGCTCTTGCGTGTCCCATATATCACTCCTTAAGCTGGAGGCCAGTCGCCTTTTACAATGTGGTTTTTAATCTCTTCTAATTTTCGGATGACTTCAGATTTCTCTAAACTAACCGCTAAATCAACCACTACCTCAACGTCTTTTGCTGGAGACGAACTCCCCTCTGAAACGTCAAACTCTGTGTCGCCTCTATCGAGACCGTAAATTCTGTCTGCCATTTTATTTCCTTTTTAAAACAGAAGACTCCCACCCTAGTAAGAGCCCGCCGTAAAATTAAAATTACATAGCGTATGCGATTTTCACACTGATATCGTCCGTTGCATCACTCGCAGCCGTCAATGTGGCAACAACGTCATATGCAATATGAGGATCTTCAGATAAACCTAAAGCTTCCCATAACGGCTTCTCTACGTCTTCAATTCCATACACACCCGACTCATGAGTGATGTCTGAATTTTTAAGAGCAGTAGTCAAGGCCTGAGCACTTGCGAAGAAATCAGCGTCTACAACTGCGCTACCGTTTAAAGTAGTTTGGTATAAACCAAAATCTGCAATAGTAGTCGTGCCAGCTCCGTCACAACTCATTATAAGACTAGATACTCTAGCGTTAGATCTAATCGTTGCGAAAATGTAAGTAGATCCGATTGAATCACCACTCACAGATTGAACAGTTCCAACGGCCTCCATTAAGTCACCTTTGGATAAGCTCGAATCACTTATAACTTTTGGGGATGCATCACGGTTTGTGATAACCCCAGATTTTAAAATATTTACTGCCATGATAAACCTTCCTTATTTAATTTTTTAAAATTACGCTTCTACACACTGAATTTCTATCATTTTCTTTTCCTCTAAACGAGTAGCCCCTACAGTCATGTAAACATAAGCTTGAAAAGGTAGACCTGTTAAATCTTTACGTTGAGAGATATCAGTTGTGATATCGTTCCAGATACCCAAATGAGTTCCAGATTTAGCGAAAACAGGGACTCTTCTTTCACTTTGGGCGTTAACAGCTAAACGCTCACAATGAACGAAGTTCATTCCTAAGAATCTGTTCAATTTACCGTCTACTAAAACAGGCTTTTCGTTATAGTCTAAGCTAATAACTTGAGCTTCAGCTAAAAGATTGTCCTCTTGCTCTGCGGTAACAATGCAAGTGATAACGTCCATATCCATATCGACTTCAGCGGCTTTTAAGATCTTACGAGCTTGACGAAGTTTAGCCACTGTTAATCCAACATCTCCACTAGCCCCATATTGAACATCAATAAGTTGTGATGCTGGAAGGGTAGTTGAAGTTGATCCCGACTTACCAGTTTTGGCAGTTCCGAAAAGAGCTTCAATAATAACGTCATCTATTTTACGTCCGGCTGCAAAAACAGCGTTTTGAACGTACTTAGATTCTGGGTCAGTTAACAATCTTAATTTGTCGAAACTGTCCAAAAGCTGTGGTAAATCACTATCTTGCGGCAAAACCCATCGTCTATCGGTAGACGCATCTACTCTGCCCATGGCTTGAAATCTACCAACAACGTCTTGCATTTCTACTGCACCGAATTGGTCAACTGGCGAAGCTTGCTCACCTATGTATGTGTCTGAAGTAACTAGTCCTCTTAACTTAGAACCTTTTTGTTGTAACAAAAGATCGATGTTTGTTGCGAACTCTTGCGCGTAATGATTTGGAATATTGGCTGACATTGTAAGCCCCCTTATATAGTTAGAATTAATTTGCTGCTTTTTGGGCTTGTCTAAATATATAGGGCCAGAATTTCAATCTTTTTAGATCGTCGGCCAAGAGGTTATCGACTTGTAGGGATAGGCTAAACCCTATCCCCGATATTTGTCAACTGCTCGGATATGCCATTTGATGTAATCTAGACATTTTTGCTTTAGCGTCTGAATCTCCGGTAGTATATTTCGCTACAAAACTTGAATCTTTTTTCAAAATTCCAATTTGAGCAATGGCTTGTTGAGGCGTTAAAACCGCTGACTCTCCAAAACCCGTCATAGGATTCCCAGCCACAAACCCAGCTTCACCCAATTTTGTACCTATTGAATGCATGAACTTCATAGTCCCATCAAAGCCTATAGCTATTTCTAAAGCATCTATAGCGTTTTCAGGAATTCCGAATTCTTTCGCCGCTCTTTGAGCTGATGCTATGTTTTGGTGGTACGCCGTACCCCAATCTTTTTTCAATTGAATGTCTGCATTCGCGACTTCGGTCTCGTATGATTCGGCATTACTGGTCTCTTGTCCTGTAGAAAAATCAGCTAAGTTAGCAAGTAAACCTTCAGCTTGAGTTTTAGTAATATTATTTTTAAAAAACGCGTCTTTCGCCCAGTCAGAAAAAGCAGTGTTATCCCCTTCAGACTTAATTCCGTAACCGTCGGCGCTTGCGGGCTTTCCTAATTTAGTATGGATGTCCGCCCATTCCGGCGCGTCCGCAGTTTCAGGAAGCTTTAAAAGTCTATCCTGTGGAACTCCTCTTAACTTTTCTAAATTAACATACGAATCTAAAACCGAAGCTGCATCTTTAAAACCCTTATTAGTCACAAAAGCTTTTTGGTCTTCAGAGAAATTATTTGTCCAATCTTTAGATATACTAGCCCCACCCGCGTCTAGGCCTTTTGCCACGCCTTGGTCTATGACTCCGATTTGTACGTCTGGACTCGCTGCCGCAGCGGGTGCCGCCCCTTCTGTGCCTGCAGGTGTGCTTCCTGGTGCTTCACTCATGTATTAATCCTTTCTGTAGTTGTCCCACAATTCATCGGGAGTTAGTTTCAAATATTTTTGAATTCGCAAATACACTTCTCGCCTACCCTCTAAAATCGCATGGGATCTAGGGTCTTTATCAAACGTAGAATCATGAGCTCTACAAAACTTTGCAAGATCTTTTAATACCGCATTCACGTCTCTATTGTCCTCGATAAAAACACGTTGATAAGAAACTTTTTTACTAACAAAAAAGTCTCTAACATTACTTGGTATTAAATTCATAAATTTCCTATTTTAAAGTTTTAGCTAACCCAACCGCTGCAGGTGCCGCCTCGATAGCTTGTTGTTTCTGAGCCTGTTTAGCTCTTGCGTTTCTAATCTGTGCTATCGCATTTGGACCGTTTCTCCATTTAGCAGGTACCGCATTTATGTCTGATAACTCAGGTACAATAACGTCCCAATTAAAATGGTCAAGGGGGCTAGGGTCTTGAGTTACATTAACTACATTCATTGTAGCCTCTACGGTCCGCATTAATCCTGAAGCCTCTTCAGCTCTTTGAGATCTTGAAAGTGGTGAATCATATTCTATTTTAAAACCTGCGCCTGCCTCTTCTAAGATCGGGGGCAATGGGGGTAGAATTCCCAATTGAGATAAAACGTCAACTTCTCTTTCTATTTGAGGCCCTAGTCTTTCGGATTGCTGCCTACCTAAAGTAGGGGCAAGTAATATGCCTTTTTCTCTAGTGCGCTCCATAACTTCAGTAGCCGTCATCGCAGGGGTTTCAGCTAATATTTGGAAAATAGTAACTAAAAAAGTATCATTTATAATCTGTCTCTCGTCGTCCATTAGATCTTTTCCAACTTGGACGTTTCCTGTTTGAAGAGTGTGGACTAATGGCCTACCGTCTTTACTCACTCCGCCTGCGTTTATAGCTCCTGGACGTAAAGAGAATGAATCTAAAACTCCGTCGTCGTGGACTAATAACACCGGATCTACGGCTCTATGGCCTTGCTTAAGTAATGTTTTTTTCTGTTCGTTTAAAGTCTTAATCGCAGGTAGGACTTCCATTGCAGGTGATCTACCGTAAACCTCGTTAGGGGCTTGTTCGTATCTGGACGTTGCATAAGGCATTGTGCCGTAGCCGCCCGTGTCTATAAGTTGTTTTTCTGTGATAGAAACATAGTAAGATATAAAAGGCATACCTCTAAAATCAACCCTAGATGGGTCTACAGTAGGGTTGGGTCCTACGAAATGTAGGAAATAAAATTCCTGATTTTCGTTATCTCCCATTGCCGTGTTGATTTTATCAGGGACTCTTTCAGGTCCCCACTTTTGAACTGCCTGCCTCGCAGTCATACTAAAATGTCGTATAACAGTGTCTATAACTCCTTGATGATTTTCCATAAAATATATTTCACCTAAATGGCAATTTTTATATCTCAAGCCTTTCTCACCGTGAATGTCGTCTAGAGCATCTATGTATAAAGCTCCAGATCCAAACGCCCCGAGGGACTTAAAATTTAATTGGTTTTGTGAAGCGAAATTGGCTTTAGGTGAGTATCTGTGTTTAAACAAAAGCGCATTAACATCGTCAAACCAAAGTCTAACACTTCTGTCTTTATTTAACTCTGCGTCTGAGGATAATACCCTATGCCAAGTTTGGTTTCTAGGCGTTAGTAGTGAATCAAGTATGGCTGCAAATCTATTAAGAGCTATCGCGCCTGTAGAATCAAAAAGCTCTTCTGTTCTTTTGTCGCCTTTTGTAAGATCAACTTGACGGTTTCTAAAATATCTTGCGTGGTCTGTGTAGATACGCCTCGCTATTTCTTCCCAGTGACCTTCCCAAGTCCCGCGATTTCCAGAAAGTTGTTCGAAAAGATTAACTATATCCGCTGCAATATCTCTTTCACCTACCGCCATTATTTAGCTCCCTAATAAAGTTTTTCGTGCTGAGCCTGAATCCGTAGCCGTCAAGCCTCCTTGACCTGTAAGAGCTCTTCTAGACCTACTTCCGGGCCCTGCAAGACGTTCTTTTGTAGCCCTTGCTTCAGCTTCGGTTTCCGATTTAGACTCTTCAGCATCTATCTCCGCTTGTTGTGCGTTTAATTTGACTTGGTTTTCTCTAGCTAAATCGTCCGGGTCGGGTGCTAGTCCTAAGTCTGAAGCTCCAAAACCTAAATCATCGAATACACTGTTATTTCCCATTGATTAAATCCCCTTAGTGTGAACCCAAAAGTTATCACCCGAAAATATTATAGTCCACATCTTTTGCGGTCATGCGCCCTTTGCGCCCAAATCTCGCGGTTTTTTTATCTCGCCTAGCAACTTTAACCGCAAACGTACATGCTAGAGCATCCCCATGGTCTGGACTCGCCACACCACGCTTTTTCATTTTTTCTTTAGCTTCTAATTTAACTCTTTCCACTTTATCGAACTCATACCTTGGTCCTACTAAATCGTCTTTCAGTTCTTGATTGTCGTCGATTGTACCACCTGAAAGCCAATCGCGCATTCTAGCCCACATCTCAGTCCTTAAATCTGCCCATTCTGGACTTTCGGCTTTAGATCCAAACCATATCTCATGGACTTTGTAACCCATTTCTCTAAGCCTATCTATAACTCCCGTTCCATTCCCTGCGTCTATACAAACTGCGTCCGGGTCTAAGTCCTCTATCCAAAACGCACATTCGTTTGCGACTTCCATGTTGTTTTTACCTTTTAACTCTATAGACGGAATAGACTTCGCATCTCTTCCACGTCTAAATCTAATAACGGTGCAATCGTCCCCATACCTAGCTATATCCACACCCATTATAAGTGCCGCGTAGGAATCGTTATTTATTTCTCTATCGATAGCGCCGTCTATTATTTCCCGAGATATAAACTGTTTATCTCCTTGCCTTGGGAATTCACCTTTTACTTCAACCCTCGCAGCGTCCGAATCGTCGCCATGCTTTTCAACTATCTGATTTAGTTTGTTTACATCGGTCCCTTCTACGTTTCTAGAGTCTAGATTTCTTCTAAGCCAATACTTTCTAGACTTATGGAAGCATTCGTAGAACTCCCCTTCATTTCGTCTAGGATTTGAAAAGCAAAACATATATCTATGCAATACTGGCTCTGTGAAAAACCCCTCTGTTACGGTCCAAATTGGCGTTGGAATCCCTGAAGCTTCATCGAACGTCACGATGATTCCGTTATGATTGTGAACCCCTGCAAAAGCGTCTGGGTTTTCTTCAGACCAAATCTGCGCCTGAGCGTAATAGTAACCTGTATCGATTTTTAATTGTTTTTTAAGCGCAGTTTCAAACCAGTCTGTCGGCTTTAAAGATAGCGCCGTTCTTTCAAACCAATGCCCATTAATAGCTAATGTATGCCATTTCCCTAGCTCCGCCCAAGTTCTAGTCTTAAGTTGAGTTTCAGTATTAGCGGTTGTAATGCATGTAACCCCTAATATGCACGACATAGCCCACAAGTTAATCCACGCTGTAAGTGCTGATTTCCCAACCCCCCGTCCTGATGCCGTAGCACTCTGATATACTAACGGTGGTTCGCCCTTAGCAATTCTATGCTTATTATCTAATATGTGTTGGTAGACCTGTTCTAGCTCTTCTATCTGCCATTTCCTGGGCTCTTTAAACGTCTGCAAAGGTGTTCCGTCTTTACCCCAAGGAAACGCAAACCTCACATAACTTAATGGACTCTCTGCAATTTGAGGGTCCCATAGTTCGGTCATTAAAAGTTGTTCGTCTTTTACACTGTAAGGGGACTCAGTCCTAGTCCTAGCCATTAGTTAAACAGGTCTGTATTTTTAGGGACCGCTGACATATATTTTTTCTTTAAGAGTTGAATCTCTTTTTTAAGAGAATCGACTTGCCCCTTTAAAACGGCGTTGTCGTTTCTAACCCCTTCAACTTCTAACTGCTCTTTAGTCATAGGTGCCCAAACATTATTGCATTTTGTGCAATACCTATTCTGACTTGCGCTATCACTTATAGAAAATTCACTCGCGCCACATTTACGACACATCTCCTTTAATCCCTCTTTAATCCTTTTTGCCATGTATCCCCTACCTAGATGTTAACTAATATTTATATAATTTATGTAAATCAAAACTAGAACCTTTTCGCCCCGCTTCGAGGTCTTCAGCCGTGAGCCCTATTGAATATAATCTATTATAAACCGTTTTCCTAGCAATTCCTAAAGTCTTAGCAGTAAGGCCCGTGTCATATCCACACTCTATTAGCCTCGATTCTATAGCTTCGTTTTCTATTTCAATTAAGGTTTTTAACTTATGCTCCATTAAACATCTATCTCACTTAATCCACGCTTTAAGACTACCACCCTAACACCTTCATTCATTTTATCATAAGTAGTTCTTGGATGCCTGTGTCCGCAAATGATAGTGTCGCAATTTCTAAACTTAGCGTGTGAGACCAATCTATCAATCATTTTTTTCTTAGGTACATGCTTAACTAACTTTTCAAAGTTCTTTAAAGCTCTAACCCAAATGTTACGCTTAAACCAACCTGCAGTGTGTTTTTTAGATCTATACTTAATTGCCCGTTTATCACCCCATGCTTCAAAATCCCCATGGACTAAAAGAGTGTTTTCTATTCTAATAACATCATTTGTTATAGACACCCGTTCATGATTTCCGTCGATCCAACCTTTAGAATTCGGCTTTAGATGTGAATAGTTTAGCATAGCGTTTTTATAATCTTTCTTTTTTACATTCGCAAGATCAACGATATCACCTATAAAATATGACTTCTCTATTTTGTTTATTGATGTGATATCTCGCATCGGTGAGAAAAGATGCGTGTCCGTATATATTCTTAATTTCATTTCAAAGCCTTTTTTAATATTAAATCTACAAGATAAGTCAACGGTTCTGCATTGGTTCCACTAACTTGAACTCCCCTCTTACTCAATGTAAAAAGCGCTGCGTGTATAACCTCATGAACTAAATCACTACCAATTTTAGACCTGTTTTTATATCTTGTCCAAATAACACAATTACCATTATTTAATTGCAAGCACTTACCATTAGCAGATTCTAGATCATAATTTATATAACTATAATGTTTCTTACAATAATTAGAGAATTTTTTCTCACTCCAACCTATGAAAAAATAAAAGTTAACTCTCCATAGCTTGCAATAGAACCAACCTGGACTATTCATTAATTTCCTTATCTCTAAGCTTCATCTTTGTGTCTCTCTATCTTGCATTAAATGTGCAACTAATCCCGCCGCGCTTAAAACCTTTAAATATATAGCAAATGTCATTCCCAAAAATGCATTTGCTGACGCGAGAGTGGACCTTTACGCACACTTGATTATCTGGCTTTTCAACGCCTTGTTCATCATATACTTTTTTGGTGCAAGAAATAAACACCGCCGCCAACAATACTATAACTATTCTAAGCTTCATATTTACCCTCAACGCCTCTCTTTAATCTATTTTCTGTTATTCCTTTTAGCGTATTTATTGCCATTATTTCACCACAACCGTTTCATTCAATAATAATTCAACCGTATTTTTATAAGCTCTTTCTAATAGTTCTTTTGATATATTTTCCTTCCTATACTCTCCACTTCTAGCCATCCCAGCCATTACCCCGTCTATAATCTGATCTAGTATATCAATTAAATTTACGTCTTCTGGTATGTATTTTTCATTATTAAAATGATGTCTTTCTTTTTTTTGATGTGATTCCCACCATGATGTTTCTTTAAACCCTGTTTTAAAATCATTATGAAAACCGTCTATGTCATTTATTTTTGTTAAGTCATGCGTATATTTTTGTCTATTCATAATATCTATAAAAAAATCAAAACCTTTTTGTATATCTTTTATATGAGTTTTTGATGCTTCCAATAACTCTTCTTTTGAGACTTTTGACCAGTCACAAGTCCGTGTATCTGCTGTATTACTTTTCGTAATCTCTATTGCCATTCTTTATTCTCCTGTTAGCCTTTATAGTAAAGCCGAATTGATATTAAATTATATCCTATGATCATAATTACGCACATTATGTATCCTATACCCTCGCTAATCATTCCGCTAATTCCCTAAAGCTCTTGTAATTCTGTTTCTCCAGAGCCAGAGCCAGAGCCATCGCCAGAGCCAGAGCCATAGCCATAGCCAGAGCCATATCCCTTAAAGCTTTTAATTATGACTTCCATATT
>Ga0164315_10000218_pt1 | contig 37042 bp, 61 predicted proteins | sample GuaBasSedimGuay6_FD_113737 | JGI IMG/M metagenome (GOLD analysis project Ga0164315, IMG submission 113737) | Subseafloor sediment microbial communities from Guaymas Basin, Gulf of California, Mexico - Guay6, Core 4569-2, 0-3 cm | ecosystem: Environmental > Aquatic > Marine > Hydrothermal vents... | reverse complement strand
GTGGTTCATGGCCATCATTACCCTCTTTGGAACAGCGTGGGTGTTGTCCATGAGGCACTGCTCAAGCTCCGCGCTGACCTCGATGATCCCCACCGAATGCCCGTACACTCTGGCCGCTGCGATGTATGGAGAGATCTCCCACGAGGTCGAGTTCGTGTTGTCGACGACGATCGGTTTCTTCCACCCCTCCTTGGCCGCGGCCAAGAACCGCGCGAAGCAATCCGTGTGGGCCTCTTGAGCCTTGCTAGCATCGAATTTGAACTCACCGTCCACCATAAAAAAATGACTGGCAGACACGAGGGACACGCTCAGGCTGTTTCCGATCAGTTCGTTTGCACGAAAGGTTTTTCCGCTACCCGGAAGTCCACGCATGATGAGGACGGTCATGGTTCCTCCTTCAGCCTCTCGATAGAGGTAGTCGCAGAACGAAGCTGCTGGAGCGCGCGGTCGGTTAGATCGCGGACAGAGCTAGCGGCAGCTTTTTGAACGAGACCCCGTACGTTTTCCGGAGTTACATCCTCTATGGGGACTCCAGACAGAGCCGCCAAAGTTCTTCGGGGACTATCCGCGGCGCACAGGATCTCGTGGGCCTCTTGCTTCTTGCGTCGTATGTCGTCTTCCTGCACGTAAAGCGATCGCTCGCGTCTCACGATTAGGTTGTTTGCGACGATGAGCTTCTTACGCTCGTAATCAACTGAATTCCTCGCGTCTCTCCCCGAAACGCTTTGCTCGCGTTCTGCCACGCGACGCAGAACTGAGCACGCCGCGTTCCACGGGAGGTCTTCGGGGTCTCTCGTTGCTGCCTGTCGAAGCCGACGAAGTTTGTCGCCCTTCTTTGTCGTGATCAGAAGCCCCCAGGACACCGGAAGCTCCTCGATCTGAGCGACGCCGGGAAGCGTAACGAACCAAGTTTCATGGTAGTAGCGTTCTGCGTGAGCCCGTTTTTCCGGAGTGTCCAATTCAGCCAGGAAATCTCCACGGGTGCGCTTCACTTCGTACGCGATACGGTAGCCGTTCCCGCTCGGCCAGCAGTTGAACGCACTCACGTCGATGCGCTGCTCGCGGCCTCGGCCGTATCCAGTGCCCGTGCGAGTCTCAGCAAACGCTGCCCATTTAGGAAGAGGGTGTCGGTCGAGTATGAGGCGTTCGAGGTTAGACATCGAGGTTACCCGTCCCGTCGCAGCAGCAGTTCGCACACCCGGTCCAGCCTGTACCAAGACAGAGAGGGCACGTCCCGTTGAGTGCTGCGAGCTTCAGCACGTATTCGTCGCTGGCCAAAACCATCAACTCGTCAGGGTTCAGCGTAAGGTCACCACCCTCGGAGCACGCTACAAGAATGCGCTGCCACGGTGACGGTTTATTCGCCATCCACCGGTTCCTTGAAACGAAGCGACTTCATTCGCGCGAGCTGTTTCTTGAGAGAGGCGACCTTCTTCTTCCGCAGCTTCTCGGCGTGAGCCACTGCTTTTGAGAATGTCGCGTGGTGGTATCCGGTCTTTACGAGACCGCAGTCTTTGTTTACGAGATTGCGCCCGCCGTAGCGGAAGTAATGACCAACGATCACTCCGCGTTTTTTTGAGATCCCACTACTAAGCGCATACGTCGTCACCCATCGCTCGATCTCGTCCTCTTCCATCAGCCATCGTCTTTCTTGAAGTCATCCAGCACGCTCGCTTCGAGGTCGTCTGGAGGAGAAGCCCCGCACCCCGCACACCCCCACGGGTATTCGCGGTCCTTGTCGTCTTCTCCCGTTCGGTCCCATACCCAGTTGTGTCCGCATTCGCAGATCACGAGCCAGATGTCTGGATAGTCGGCAACGCATGTCGCAGCCATTGGCCGTGGATCGCCCATTACCTACCTGTCGCTTTCCGGTGTTGCCAGATCAATCGCCCGGCCTCACCTTTGGTTCTCGCGTGACCGAGCCCGTTGACCCTCAGGTACCCGATCTGTTTTGGCGTAGGAGGAAGACGCATCTTGGCATCCTTCTCGGCCTGAAGAATCGTGATGAGATCACTCGCTTCTCCCGCGAGTGACGGCATCGTTTTCTCTTTTGCGCCGAGTCGCTTCAGTACGGCAAGTTGGCGGCTAGAAACTTTCTTCTCGCGCCACGCTGCGTCCTTCAGGACGTACTCCTCGGGGATGACAGTGTCTTCGTCGAGCCCATCGTTGATGTCGACGAACTGGACGTCTGGTGGAGACTCGCCGTGGTCTTCGGGCGAGTGGAACATGGCGCCCTTGCGTCGGCCGCTTGCGGAAAAAATACGGTCGCACTCGGCTTCAACCATGCCGTAGGCCATTTCGAATTCGATGGGAGATCCGATGATGGTTCGAGGCAACTCGTCTCGCTTCCCAGGCCTCTGGTCGAAGAACCGGATGGTGCATTGGCTACCCACGCCCTTGGACCACGCGACGAGGTAGTAGCCAATGCGGGGGATCTGAAGAATCCACCCCACACTCGCCTCACGCCACTGGTACCGCGTTCTCTGTGGGCGCCTTGTAAGCTCCACCTCTTCGCCGCGAATGGACGCATCGATGACCTCAGGCGTCTCGTCGATGTCAGCGCCTTCGCCGTCATCACCGTTATCTTCGCCGCCCCCGTTTCCAGCACCGCGCTCGGGGTCGAACCCAGAGAGAGTGGCGAGCTGCACAAGCGAGTGGCGATCGCCGTTGCCCACGCAATCGATAACGATGCACTCGGTCTTGCCAGGAAACAGACGCAGTCCGCGACCCACACACTGAATGAAGAGACCGTGGCTTTGGGTAGGACGAGCCTGTAAAATCACCTCGGTAGAGGGGTCATCGAAGCCCTCACTTGCAACTTCGCAGTTCACGAGCAGTTTGATCGCGCCAGAGCGGAAGCGGTTCAGAACGTCGGCGCGTTCTTTTTTCTTCATCTTACCGTCTACTGCCTCGGCGACGTATCCAGCGTCTTTGAACACCTCCGTGAGCGCTCGGGCGTGAGCAACATCGACCGCGAACACGATCGTCTTGCGGTCGTGGGCATACTGACACCAAGCGTCCACGACGGCTTGGTTGACGGCGGCTGTGTTCATGACCTTGGCCAGTTGCGTTTGGACGAAGTCGCCATTACGCGAGTCGACGTCACCGAAGTCGATGTCCAGCGTGACCTTGAACCCCTTCGGCGGGACCAACCAGCCCCCGCTGATCATATCGTGGAGCGACCGATGGAAGCATACGTCGTCGAACACGCGGTCGAGAGCGGTACCGTCTGCGCGCCCGGGTGTGGCTGTCATCCCGAATATGAGCGCCTGGGTGTTCTGTTCCCGAAGAGCGTCCAGTACACGTGTCCACTGAGGAGACACGGCGTGGTGGGCCTCGTCGCAGACGATGAGGTCGTATGGTCCTGCGGCGAGAACTTCGTCGAGTCGTCTCCGGGATCGATGACCGATGGTCTGGATCGACGCGAGGGTGATGTCTTTTCCTATGTTCCGCTTGTCAGCCTGTACGATGCCGACGGTGGTTTGGAAGTCTACGAGCCGTATGGTCGCGGCGGTCTGTTCCAGAAGCTCTTTACGGTGAGCCAGGAACAGGCATTTTTTACGGGACCCCTTGACCATGGAGTTCATGGCATACGCGGCGATCAGACTCTTCCCGCTACCAGTAGGCAGAACGACCAATGGAGCGCTGTTCCCGTCGTTCCACGACTTCGTCAGCGCAGCGATGGCGTCCTTTTGGTAGTCGCGCAGCGTGAGCTTCGCGTGTTTCGTCCCGAGATCCACGAGACGCACGGGCTCGTCTCGCTCCGCTGCTTTGGCGGACTCAACGAAGGCCTTGGGTTTGTTGACTGGCCCAGTAACCGATGAGCAAAGGACCCCGCCCTTGTCGGGCTGGTCGGTCCACTGTCGGTCATTGCCGTCGTCCACATCGTTCTCCATCCACGGAGTGTCGATGTGGCCGTTCCATTTCACGATAGGCATTGTTTGCTTTTGCAACGTCGTCTCTCCGACCGTCACGCCTTGCCTCGTACAGGCGGCGTCCCCTGTAAGTCTCAGACGAGGTCTTCTTCGTCGACCTCTTCGAGCGTGTCGATCTTCGTCGTGTTCGTGAAGACCCGCGGCGTACCGTCATCGTTCTCGCCGCTCGTGCGATGTTTGATGGTGATGCGTACGCACTTTGAGATCAGGTGGTCGGTATTGAAACCGGCGTCGGTGTAGGCGGCTTCCGTTGCGTCGAGGAGCATGACCAGCTCGTGTCGACGCATCGCGTCGAGGTCAGGGAACTCACCGGACGGTTCGAGGATGAAGTCCTGGTAGATACGCCGCTTTTTGAGTTCGAGGTCGTTGTCACTGCCCTCGATGAACCGGTGGATGACCTGAAACTCGACACTCACCTTGGCAAGCGGGGGCTTACCTTTGGTTGCCCCGAAAGTGGCACTCATGATGATGACGGCGTAGTCCCCAGGAGGCACGACAAGTCTCTTGGGGGCTTTCTTCGCATCGGGATCTGTGATCGATGCGTGTTTGATGACTACTTGCGGCATTCTTACCCCTTGTCCTTCTGGATCTTGTTGAGCGCGTCGGTGATCTTCTCGTACTGGTTGCTTCGGATTTTCGTGGATCGCTCCACGCGAGCTTCGAGGCTGAGCCACGCTTTCGCGGCCTCTTTGCTCCCAAGCACGTTGACCATGAGGACGGACACTTTCTTAGCCTGTCCTGTCGTGATCGTCTCCGCGTCTGGATGAGGTGCAGGGATTCCCAGTGACGGCTGGGGGTTCCTGCTCTCGATGGGGGCGTGCTTGTCGGGAAGGTCTTCCGGGAGTCCCTTGTCGTCATCGCCGCCGCTCAGGTCCCAGCCCGTACCCTTGCCGTTGGATGTGGGACCTGGGCTCGCGTCTTTGGCCATCCCCTCAGCGACGGGATCGACGACCTCTCTCGTGCTCGTACTAGCGGCGATATCGGGGGCGTCGTCGATGCGAAACACCTGATGGTCGCGACTGTCTTGAGCCTCCCCTTCCCATCGAAGACCCGTAGCGCCGAGAGCTTTGGCGGCCTTCATGTCACCGCGCCTCGCACTGGCGCGCGTGATGCGAGCGGAAAGCACGTTCTGTTGGGCGTCGGGAAGGAACTGACTCGACACATCTCGGTTGTGGATATTGAGAGCCCACGCTTCAGCGGCAGAAACGACAACGGAATCGGTCGTTGCCGGAAGTTCTTGGGGCACCTTGTTCACGCCATGTTCCGGGATGAATCCAGCAGCGTCGTTGACGTTCCCCGAAACGATCTCCTCCGCGGACACGGCGCCGAACGCAGATAGCCTCAGCACGGCTCGGTTGTAGGCTCGGGTATCAGCCGTGGCGATCATGTCGTGGGTGCTCATTTTGCCGTTGCGCTCGGACGGGTCACAGAACGCGACGCCTGTTTCGATCTTGCCGGTCTTCTCGTGACGCGCTTCGTACTCGACGTAGTACCCGGTCTCGCCGCGAACGGTACGTTCTTCGCGAACGATGGCGCGAGTGGTGATACCGAGGGCTTCGGCGAGTTTCTGGATCCCGCTTTTGATGGGGTTGCCCGAAACAGATCCATTGAGAGCCTCGGCCCGTTCCTCGGCAGCCTTGCGGTTGGGCGCGATGTACTGACGGCCGAACGTGCGGCCTTTCGCCGTGTCCTGGTAGTGGACCACCCAGAGGTAGTCGTTCTCGTCGAGGATGGCGGCGTACATCTTCTGTCGCAACGCGTACAGGGCACGTAGGTTTTGCGGACTGGCGATCGGAACGATCATCCCGTGCGCGGCCATCTCAGCGAGAGCCGACTTCTCCTCGGCCACCGCGAGGGCGGTCGTCTCTTCCGTGTATTCAGCGTCGATGACCTCGCCAGTGGCGGTGCCATGCGTAGCAGGAGCAGTGTTCATTGCTTTTTGGCCTTCCTTTTTCTCTTCGGTTTGGATTTTGGTGGTGGTCCGTAGATGTCGAGGAGTTTCTTTACCTCATGAGGGCGCACTCCGTGGAAGCTTCCGTGCTTCTCGGACTTGAGCATTCCCCGTTTGATCCACAACCACACTGTGGTGCGGTGAACGCCAAGCTGCTCAGCCACGTCGGACGTGGACAACAGCCTGTCGTCTTCCGAAATAGTCTTCGGGACAGTCAATCTTTCCTCCGTTTGCCTTCTCGGCGCCCAGACGGAGGAACCTAGTCTGTCGAATGTAGAAGGTCAACTACATTCGACGCACTGTCTTAGGGTTTTTCAGCCGCTGGTTTTTTGACGGCGCTTCAGGTTTGCGCGCTCACGCATTTCCGAGCGGTACATTGTTTTGCGGCTTTCCTTGTCAAGCATGAACCCGAAAGCGTCGAGGTAGGCGATGGACGGGATCTCTCGTTCCTTGGCGAGCGCGAGCCCACGCCCCCAGACGACGTTACCCTTGCCTTCTTTGAACCCCTTGGCTCGCGTCCCGGGTGCGACGATACGAATGGGGGCGTCGGGGGTCTCTGGGTCTGCGAATGCCTGCCACACGACCGCGCCGGACGGTTTGTGAACGAGGATCAACTGCCCGGGTTGGATGCCGATGATCGGGTGAGCGCCTTGGGCGTGGATGGGATGCCCATGTTCGTCCAGTTCAGTGCCACCGCTCCAATGCCCTAACCGCATAGACCGAGGTCCGTAGATTGTTGGGAGCCTTCGGGATGACGGTGCGGCGACGCTCTTTTTCTTGAGGATGTGACCAAACGCCTTCCGGAAGTCAGCGCCAGAGAACCACCGAGCGGAGCGGCGCTGAGCGTCAGCGGCCGGTATGATGAGAGATCTGCCCCCGACCATGACCTCGATGCCGACACGATACCCCCTGCGTTCCCACTCTTCTGGGTTCACGTAGTAGGGACGCGCGATGAATTCGACCGGCTCTCCCTTGAGCGTGTGGCTCGCGTAGAGGTATTCGTATCGCTTGGTCTTGTCGATGGGGTTTGGCGTGAGCCCAAAGGCGCTGAGCCACGACTTCGGCTTCTTTCGGCTCGATTTTCGCTTCCGGCTTTTGACCTCTTCCGGGTCGCGAGGCGGCTTGAACCCCTTCATGTGCCCAAACGCCCGCTCGGCGAGGCGAGGCGAGATACCCTCTTCCTCGGCGATCTTCGCGAACTGACTTGCATTCGGAAGCTCAATGGCGCCGGTACCGCGTTCTACTTCGATGCGTCCGCGGTACTTGGAGCCGAAGGTTGCGTGGTTCCCTTTCACCTCCTGAGCACGTAGGCCACCGAACGACAGATACCCTTTTCGGGATCGGCCTCGGGGTTTGTTAGGCTTTTTGGCCGCAGACGCCCGCCGTGCGGACCCCCGGGAGGTGCGCTTTTTGGCGCGCGAGGTCTTGCGTGAGGGTCGGCGAGACGAGCGTCTACTCGTGCGGCGCTTTCGGGGTGCCATGAGACGAGGATACCCCGATTCAGGCTCTTCGTCCTACCCTTCCCGACGGATCTTGATCGCCTCTTCGAGCGCGAAGGCAGCCTTCATGTCGGACAGGCGTAGGCAATCGGTACAGCACTTACGCCCGTCTCGTCTCGTTCTGGCAACACCGAAGCAGAAGGCGCACTCGGTGGAGCGAGCTTTCTGTTTCGGCGGCCTTCGTTTCTTCTTCACCACTCTCCCCGGTCGAACATGGGCAATCGACGCAATCGCCGATAGTTGCCGTCGCTTATGTGGTCACCCATCACCACTTGAGGTGGACGGTCAGAGACGCCCGCGTCACTTCTCGCAGAGCACTCCGGGATTTCCCCACCAAGCTCCTCTTCGATGAAACGTCGAGACCTTTCGACCGCCCGTCGTTTCTTTTCTGTGAGCCCCGACAGGTCGAGGGGAATCGCTGTGTTCACCAGCATTTCCGCGTCTGTTTTTTTGATTTTGAACAGCCGGGCGATGAGAGCAGAGTCTGCGTCGTTGGCTTCAGCCCACCTTCGGATGCGGTGCGCCAACGATTGTTTCACGACTTGGTCTTCTTCAGTGCGTCTGCGAATTCCGCGAACGGCGAATGCGTGAGACTCTTGGCCGATCGTTTCTGGCTGCGCATAAATTCCTGGGTGCTCTTCTCCTCGTCGCTCACACGAGGTTTACTGAGTTCTTTGGCCTCGCGTTTTTTCTCCCTAACGAGACCGATGATCTCCTTCATGCGAACCGCGGCGTCCGTACTACGTGGCCCTTCCATCATGACGTGGGCCGAGGTGCGAATGCACAGCTCAACAAACTCTTCGGCCGAGCAGCTGAGCTGCATCGCCATCGCTTGAGCGATCCTGAACTCGTAGTTATCAATCTTCATCGAACGACTCCGATTTGAATGACTCGGGGAACGCTTCCACGACCAGCGCGAGTAGTTTGTGTGTTTCGCTGCACGCGTTCTCTGCCCCCCTGCGCCAGAGACCGCGAGATCTGTCACCTCGCGCCCGCTCTCGCTTGTCTGTTTCGTTACCGTATGTCTCGGAGTAGCGAATGTGCCCCAGAAGCGACTGAGACGCGCTCGTGGCTCGCTCTATCGCGACGATGGTCCTTTGATCCAGCCTGGGGTCGCGAGGGAACGCCGTGCGGATATGGGCTGCCGCCGACGCGATGTGGCTCATGGCATTCTCGACGAGGTGCGCAGACCCTTCTGACGATGTGTCGAACCCCGAGTTCTGCCCGACAATCGACAGCGTCTCGCGGGCAATGAACAAGCTGACCACGATCGTCTTCTCGATGTCGCGGAGACTGGGGTCTTCGATGGTTGCGAGCGGGTGCCCCATCACGCGCCTCCGGGAATGAGCCTGAGATCGACGCCGGTCGTCGTGGCCTTTGTTACGGTAGCCGCCACGGACGCGCGCCGCTTCCTGGCAGCCGTTCGCTCGCGTCGGATGACCGACTGTACGGCGCTGTTTTCGCCGAACCTGGCATAAAGATCTCCCCACCCCATCATCGGCACGTCTTCGTCGTCTTCGAGATGCGGCTGAGCGTAGAGCGCGGGAACTCCGTGAAGCATGAGCGCAGCGAGCCCCGCGCAGTCGTGGGGCACAGCGTCGTTGTCCACCGCGCTCGCGACCTCGGCCGCCTTGTCGGTCACGTCGCCGCATCCGCTTGAGATGACGCGGCCGTCCTTACCTGAGGTGATGGAATGAAACTTACCGTCGCAGCACTTGATTCGCGTCTTCATTACTCATTCTCCATTTCAACTTTGATCAACGTCGCCCACGAAGGAACCTTGCCGATCCAGTAATCGGTCGCTCCGATAGCGCACACGACAGTCTTTACAGGGGGCGCTACAGCGGGCCATCCCGTTTCGCAGTCCGAGATCACGACGAGCGCGTCGGCCTTTGGGTGGATTTCGTTGACCGCGTACGCGATTCCCGCGGCCATGTCGGTGCCGCCTCTTCCGCGGAACTCTACCTCGCGCCCGTCGCTGACGACCTGCGTACCCCCGTGAACTTTAGTGTCGGTGGCCAAAAACGCGACACGCGCCCCGAGAGCCTGGCAGATGTCGCGGACGACGCCGCGCGCATAAGCGAGTCGCGTAGTGTCCATTGACGCGCTCGTGTCTCCGATAGCGCACACGAACGGGATGGGTCTCCGCATATTGGGCATCACCGTGTCTGGGAACGCCGACTGTCGACGCGAGGGCCGCTGGTACGTGTGATAGACGAGCCCGGACGCGTCGTTGATGGCCCATTGAAGCTGACCGGCGAGCAGCACATCCCACGGGACTCGCGGTGGCGAGAGTAGTTCATTGGCCCACTCGGCCCATGACCCACAGACGTCGCCGTGAGATTCCTGGCGCTTGGCGATCTTCTGGGCAGTGGTCTCCTGAATGTCACGCCAGTCCGCACTGGAGACGCCCTCCACGTCGCTCTTGTCGGGAGCGTCGGCTTCCCATGGCATTGACACGCCGTGGGCCCCTGAGCCGCAGTTTGGGCCCTCTAGCGGGCTGTCACTCGGGCGCCGGTCTCGGTTCCTTAGGTGTTCGTAATACTGCTCCCAAAGAAGCCCGTCTTCGCAGTCGATTTTCCACGGAAAGAATGGGCCGCGCATCTCAACTGGCAATGCAAGGATACGGGGATCTTTCGGCTCGGGCAGGTGGGCGATGTCCTTTCGGACCACCGCGTCATGACGAAGCCCGTGGTTGATCGAGCAGTCCATTGCGATGTTGGCGTCCTGCATCGTGGCAGCGGTGACTCCAATCGCCTCGGCTCGCAGGTGGTGCTCCCGGAGCGGGTGTTCGATCTCATGGAGCACGACGGTCGTAAGCTCCTCGACCCCGTGCTGAAGGACCCATTCAGGATTGAAGTAGAGTCGTTTGTACTTGTCGACGCCCATCGTCGGAACGCCGTCGCTCTCGACGAGAATCATCGCGAACGCCGCGTCAGAGAAGTAGGGGCGCACCTCGGATACCCGAGCCCGTGCAGCGCGGAGCAACTGCTCTGCATTGGTCGTGGTCACTAGAACGTACCCGAGGCGTCGATCTTCGCCGCCTTCAGCATCGGCAAGACAGCTTCACATTGGAACCGTTCAATGTCGGCACCGGGAGGCATGTTCGCGATGAGCACGCGTGATGCCGGGACTGCAACGTCAGCCTTCCCGTCGTCAGCAACGCGAGCGATGATGTCCCACGCTGCGTAGTACCGAGCGAGTCTCTCGGTCTTCTTGTACCGGGTGTTGAGCGACGCTGCTGCGACCGAGCTGAGCATTGCGGATAGCTTGTCCTGTCGACTCGGGATCGGCGTGCGGAGGGGATCGGCGAGATACTCCTCCGGATCTCGGAGGTCGAGGTTGACGAGCCATGTGAAGAATTCTTTCGCTCCACCCTTTCCGACGCACCCCTCGACCAAGATTCTCGCCACGTCACTGCGGTCGCCGTAACCGGCACCGTTGGCTGCGGCCAAAAGCTCAGCGGACATGAGCCACGTGCGCGGGCTTTTCCAGGCGCGACCCGCGGCCATGGGGTCTTTCGGTTTGTCGTGGAGGTGAGGGACGCGCTTCCGCATGAAATCCGCGAACAGTCCTCGCTTTTCCGGAATCTTCCCCTCCCAGCCCGCGGTCATCTTGATGACGTCGGGGGTGGGGAATCCGGCCATCATTCCATCGCACCATCCCGCGTGATCGATCGGGAATTCGATGTGACAAAACCGATTCGCCATCGCCGGAGTCAGCGCGTAGACCCCTGGGTTGGTCTCTGGCGGGTTGCCACACGCGATAAAACTCGTGTCGTCGGGAAGCTTTTGGTCACCCGCCCATCCCTCGTTGACGACTCGGAGCCCGCTGTTCTGGACAGTCGGGGCGGCGACGTTCAACTCGTCGAGATGGACGATCCCCTTCCCCTCCCGAGCAAGCTCAACGGCCCACTTAGGAGGCGCCATCCACACGCTCTTGTCCTCGTGGTTGATGACCGGGAGGCCGCCCTGGTCGGACGGTTCCCGGATGCTCATGATGACGGGCCAATACTTCTCTCCCACCGCCTCGGCGAGGGCATTGGTCACCGCTGTCTTTCCGATGCCGGATTCACCCCAGAGGTGAACAGGCTTGCGGGAGATGACGCAGATCTGGAACGCAGCGATTTCAGGAAGCATGAACAAGTCTCCGTGTGGAAGATCGGCGCGCGTGTTTGCGTGCCGTGATTAGACGGTAGTGCGTCGAAGGTAAAACGTCAATCGAGAATGTACGCGAGGGTTGTTTTGTGCCAGCGGAGCCACCCGATGGCATTCTTTATCGCTTGTGACATCTCAGACACGAAACAGTCTTCGTCCTCAGAGAGGATAAACGTCTTGTCGCCGAAGCTACTAAGTTCGGGCGCGACGCGCGGGTGTTTTGAGCGACCGCGAACCCGCACGCTGGTAAATAGCTCCTCTCGGTTTTTTTGAGTACAACCGATGTGGACGTACACATGCTCAGGCATTGGGCCACCAAGCCTCGCGATCAGCTCCTCTTTGGCCCCGCTGTCATCGTTTCTGACAATCATCGAGGTGCTACCAGACCAATCAGCGTCGGCTTTGAAGCGATGAAAAGCACCGATGAGCCAAACCACCTTCTCTTCGGTTAGGATCCCAGGGATGTACTCGCGGTACTCGCCGAAGTCAGCGTGAGGCTTACTCACGCTCAGCCTCAGGGGTCGTCTCGTACCACCGCGTCCAGCCGATTACTTCCTGAATGTCTTTCGTAGGGGCCGCTTTGTACCATCGCATCCAGCCGATCGCTGCCCGAATATCTTTCGACATTCTAGTAACGAACGCGCGCTCGCTAGCCCCCTCCGGGAACGAACGCCCCGAAAGGTCGTTAGACAGTGAGTGGCTGCCACGCATGGAGGCGGTTCTTCTTCGAACATGCACGGAGGAACGCACCGTTCTTCTCCACCGACTCACCTCCACACACACATGAACCGGCTGAGGTCCGTTTAGCCTTATTGCAGCCTCTTCTTTGCCGGTGAGCGTCTCGTGATATATCACAAAAGACGAACTGCAATTCCTTCGCTTCTTACGAAGCGCCTGGCGCAAAAAAACCAAACCTTCGTCACTCATTCGCCTTGGCATGTAGGCCGAGTAAAACGTCTCGTCGATTTCACTCACCCTCGGCCTCCCACTCTCGAACCTTCTCCACGAGACTACCGAGCCCCGCGACGGCGGCAACGTCGTCGTTCATGACCCGCACCGCTCGGTAGCACTGCGCCTTCAGCTCGACACCAAGCCTCTTACGACGGCTGGCTTTCACTCGGACCTTCATGTCATCTGCGAGCTTTTTTTCCTTCGACTCTTTCGCCTCTGACGAATGTTGGCGACAGAAACCCACCCTCTTCCCGTCGATCGTTTCGAAGACTACCGGTCGTCTTTGACACTGACGGTCGAGTACGCTTCGTCCGCCCTCGGGGACCGATTCCCGGCATCGTTTTATATCTGCCCCGCTTCGTCCCCACCGAGGAGTGAACAGGTCATGGTGCATGTCCGTCATTTCGAAACCTTCCCACCGAGCGCGACCACGGTCGCAATTTTGTGGCGCAATTTGCGGTCGGAGACAGCCTTGCTAACCGCCTTCGCGTCGAACCCCGTAGTGAGCGCTCTGACCATCCACCCCGGTGCCCAATCTTGGACCGGAGGTTCTTTGTCTTCCCGGCCGCGTCCTTTTTTCAATGCCTTGGCCCGTTCTTTGGCCTCGAAATCAACAGACCACGCTGAAGGTCGTCTCCTGAAGTGAGATCGATTGACGCCGGCACGAAGAAGATCAGCGAGTATGATGGTTGAAACACGAACCCGACCGTCGTCCTTCGATCGCTTCCTCTTCTTCTTGGCCACCCGTCTTTGAAGCGGATACTCATCGTCGAGCGCCTTCCGAGCTTTCCGGAGCGCCTTCATCATGGCCTCGCGAGCATTTCTCCGGGCGATTGCCCCCTGCTCGAACTTCAGTCGTTTGAAAGCCGCGTCGGCGTCCCATAAGGCGTCCTCTAGCTTGTGATGCACGATAGCTCCTCCGCGCCGTGTGGGGCGTCTTGGGGGTGCGTTGAAGGTACCACAAACGATGTGGGGGTCAAGGTTTCTGAACGACGCCGTTCGATACAAGGAGGGTCATGTCAGGCATCTCTCCGCTGTCGTGACAGTCGGGGCACGTCTCTTTCGTTTCTTCGAGCCGCGTAAAGGGCCGGTTGCAGTCGGGGCAGTTACGGCACCCTCCGTACTCAACGAACCCCGTGCAGCAGTGAGGGCATTCGCGCATCTTGCCGGTGACGAGTTCGTCCCACGTTTTTTCGCAGTCGTCGCATTGGTAGAGGTCGGTTCCGTGCGTCACAGCGTCAGCGATGTCGTCTTTCAGCAGCTTCGCAGCTTCGCGTTCGCGCGCCGCGGTCGCCTTGCGTTCTTCTTTGTCCCTCTTCTTCGACGCGGCGATCACTTCCGTTGGGATGTCGTCAGGCCTACCTGGGATCTCAGGAAAACCGGGGGGCGCCGTGAGTTCGCAAAACTCGATACCATCGATGTTGTTTTCGCTACCGTAACTCCACCCCGGGTGGTTGGTGAGTTCGCCCATGCCCTCGTTCCTCCACGCTTCCGGATGCTGGCTGCCGAAGATGCTCCATGACCGGACGCGTAGTTCCGGTTGGCGTTCGAACCCGCTGTGAGCGTGTCCCTTGTCCCACGCTACCAGGCACGCGCCGTAGTAGTGAGTCTTGGTGTCGCGGAAGAAGTACCGACCCGGTTTCGACGGGAGACACGGAGACCACTTACTCGTCATCTCTGGCATCCTCTCTAGCGCGGTCGGCGAGTTCTGTCTCCCGAACCAGGCGCATCTGCTCTTTGGCACCTACGGAACCGCACCCGTCAATACCGGGCTCAGACACGGGCAATCTGGCGGCTGGTTTTGGACCCCGATCGATGACTTTTGAGACCTCGACGATCGCGTCCCACCTTCCTACAGCCTGAAAAAGCTCTTCGGTCGTGGTGCTGGAGCTACCCCCCGCAACCCGGCCTTCGTTCAGAGCGCGTTCGTAGCCATCGAGCGTGGAGCGCATCCAGCTGATAGCTGACAGCAGAGATTCCTTGGCTCGATTCCGTTCACCATCGCAAACAAACTCGATCAGTTCGATATCAGCCATCGTTGGCCTCCTTCATTTTCTTGGCGAACGCGACGAGGTCTTCGGTAGCGATTGAATGCCCATGCATCCCGTTCGTGATTATCCGGAGAGCGTCTCGGCGAGTGTAGTAATCATCGCGGCTTTCGTGGGTGTGAAGGGAATACCCATACTCGCCGTACCCACTTTCGACACTGAACCTCTCTGCCATACGCCCGTACTGGACAGTGATGTATTTTCGACCGACTTTGTTCACTACAGCGTCCCGAAAGGTCTCTCTTGGCTCTCCAATAAGAAGGACGACTATGACCTCGTCACCGACCTTCAGGTCGAGCCAGGTTTTTTTAGGCATCACCGTCTTCCTTCGTACCGAGGGCAGCGAGAAAAACGTTTTCGGCGTCGTTCATGGCGAAACCCAGGTCAGACTCATCCTCAGCGCTTGAGTCGAACCATCTCTTGCGAGCCATGGCCCACTTGAGCGCAAGCCCTGACAAGGGCTCGTTGGCCGTGGTGTTCGCCTCGCGGACTGGTGTGGAGAGGCCGGAGGTAACCGTATCCCATTTCTCCTGAGCATCCTTTAGTGACTCACGTGTCCTCGCGGGCAACCTTTCGTCCTGCTTCAGATTGAAAGCGCAGTTTGACAGCGCCCTGCCAGCTGAGATCACCGAATTGAGCCGCTCAACTGAGCCGGCAAGCTCCGCGCGTAGCCTGTCTACTTCGGGCACCAGACAGGTAGAGGTGTGTCCATCGCCATGGATATCACAGAACGCACAGCGGCCATCCATCACAGCACCTCCCTGTACACCACATTGCAGCCGTGCTCTCGAAGCATGTCGACGATACGCCGGGCTCCGCGAACGTCTTCTGACAACTCGAACAAAACCAACCCGTCCCCCGTGACGACGATAACGCCATCGTCCACATCGAACACGGCATTGACCGGAGGGGGAGATACGGCGATCACGACCTCCGCGAGCACCACGGCGCGGTCATTGGCGTCATCGAGACACCTCCCCGCGCACCCGTCGAGTGCCCGAGCGATTCTTCCCTTGAGGTCATTCGGCACTTGAGCCACCGACGAGGCGAAGGTGCCCCGTGTTAGCTTTTTTGGGCCTGGAGCCCGGCTTGAGCACCTTGGCGGCGGGCTCTCCGATGTCGTAGACGCCACCATCGTTGACCGCTACTCCGTCGATCACATCGAACGCGAACCAGCCGGATTCTGATTCCTCGATGCGAATCGAGTCGCCGGACATGACGACCCTGACGACCTCCATGTCCAGGTTCGCAACCCCGTCGTCGAGTGGCTCGAACATGGCAAGCGTAGCGTTTCCTTTCTTGTCGTATTCGACGACTAGGGATCCAACCTCTTCCTTCAGATCTCCGTAGGGCCCGGGGTCGGTGATGGTGACGTCGTAAACGCGCTCGTGAGCTACGGTCATGCGGTTGCCTCTTTCGCTTTCTTGTCAGCGTCCATTTTCTGCATGTACTTGAACATCTGAATGGATTTGACGCCCTCGATCTCGCCGATCGTTTGAGCGATCTTGAGGACGAACGCCTTGGGCCAGTACCCGCTCGTGCTCATCCCGCTGGGCCACCACGCCACCCCGTCATCGGACGGGTCGTAGTTCTGAAACTCACGCCTGACGACGGCGACGTACCTCTTTGTGAACGCGTCCATGTACGCACGCTCTCCGATCTCGAACGAGTCGAAACACGGCTCGGCGCAGTCGTCCCCACCATCCTCGGTGTAGCGCTCGTGTTCACGCAGTGCTTTCCATGTTTTCACGAGACCGTCGAGAATCGACTGACAGGTCATATCGTCGAGGTCACCATTCCCCTCGGCGACGAGGCATTCGAGAGCACTGTCCATGATCGTGGTGGATTCGGGCACGTCGCCCTGGTAGAAAAACGCAGCCAACATCAGATCTCTCCTTCTTCTTTGAGCAGCCTGAGAGCGCGATTGATGCCGCCCACAGCCGAGTCGGATACGCGCCCCATGTCCAAGATGTGCCGCTCGGCTGTGGTCATGCCGTGACCACCGTATCGGTCGATGAACAAACTCAGGTCGCTCAGGGAAGCATCCTGTCCCGGAACCCTGGTACCATTGGTCACCACGGGCTTCAGTAGGCTGGCGAGAGTCTTTTCGAGGATGGCGTGCTCGGTCATGAGGCGCTGGGCCGCAGCCATTGCCGCCGCGCTTTCGTTCTCGTTCGCGCCGTCGCCCCCGAGGGCCAGTAGTTTCTTGACGCGCTCGATGATTTTCTTGTCGGCCATCGCTCAGCCCTTCTTCGCGATGTAGTTGTGGACTCGGTACGGCGCGCTATCGAGCGAATCGAGCCTCCGGGGGTCGATGCCGAAGTTGTCCACCGCGAACTCCACCATCGCCTGCTCGGTTTTGAAATCGAGCGCGAGGCGGAAGATCTCGACTTTCTTCTCTCTCTTATCCTTGGCCACTAGCTTTCTCCTGTCTGGCAGCGATGTTCCGCTACTCTGAATCTCAAAGGTATGTCGAAGGTACCGTGGGCGTCAAGCGGTTTTCTTGTCGTTGGGATCGTTTATTGCCATGGAGCGGATGCAGCCGCACTCGTGGCACAACGGCCCCGCGTTCTCGACGTAGCCAGGGGCGCAGTAGCAGCGCCAGATCGCGTCCTGGTTGGTGCCATCATCGCAGCCGTCGTGGCAGTAGAGCCAGTACACGGGTTTGCCGGGTTCCATCATGGAGCCCGCTAACCATCCATCACCACCGTCATTGAAGTGAGCGAGCGTGGTTCCACAGAAGAGACATGGCCCACGGGGGGCGCCGTCCGACACGCTGAACGCTCTGACGCGGACGCGTTCTTGAGTGACCGCTTCGTTGGTTAGCTCGCGGGCCATCTCGTCCCAGAACGACGAACTCGGGGGATCGAGGCATATCCCAATAGGGGACTCAATGAAGGTCCATTCGCAGCCGTCGAGCGTCTCGACGACGGCTTTCTGCCAAAGCATCGCACCGCTTGCGACCCGACCGGTCTCGTGTGTAGAAAATGACCCGTGGCCGTAAACGTCTTCGATGGGTATGGTTTCGGGGACCCACCGTACGCGGATCATTCGCGGTCTTTCGTGCTCGCTCATCGAACTCTCCTGACGGCTACCAGCGGTGTTGCGCCGCCGCCGTAGCGAATCTCCATGCCGATGAGCATGGCGTAGATGGCGCCCTCGGTGATTTCCATGCTATCGGCGTTGGCTTCGAAGAACTCGTCGACATTCAAAGGCAGCCATAGACCACCTTCGCCGTGACAGATCTCCCAGCGTGGCTTCCGTTCTTCGGCGAACCGGCGCTGGTAGTCGGCGACCACGGGGTCCATTTTGATTCGGCGGTCTTTGAACTCAGAGATGACAGCATCCATCTCGTACTCGCTTGCGGGGAACATTACGGCTACTCGCCACTCTCTCGCGAGGTCGTCAATGGTCGACGATCGAAGCCTTGCGGTGAAGGCGATTTCGTATTCCCCTTTGCTACTCATTCGCGTTCTCCATTTCCCTTGGCGACTCATCTTCGGGGTGAGGCTTTTTGCGCCCACCCGGGTTGCAGGCGCAGGTCACGAAGACGTCAGATTGGGTCAAGTGCCATCCGCAGCAGTCGTCGCCGTGGCAGAGCGCTCCCGAGTTGGCTTCGATGACGGCGTGCTCGTGGTGCAATTTATGTTCGTTCACGCGCTAGCCTCATGCAGCTGGATGCCGTAGAGCCAACACCACTGCTCGACCGCAAAGAGCACTCGACGGTCATTCATGCGCATCGCGATCCACCACACATCCCGGAGGCTCGCTACCGACTGCTCGACGAGCCACGCCGCGTTGGAGCGGAGCCACTGCTCGGGGGTGCGGCCGTCGAGGTCCTGGTAGGTGGCGTAGGTGGCGCGGTCCATGGTTATCGCCAACCCTCGGGGCTTTGGCCGTCGAAAGGACCCCAGCCACCGACGAAGGCTTTTTTCACGCGGTCGTCGACCTCGATGTCCCAGGTGGTTGAACGGTCTCCGTTCCATCCGTCTTTCAACCCTGACCCAACCTCGCCTTCGATGAGGCGGCGCAGAATGTCAGCATCGTAGGGCTCAAAGCTCCAGTCCCCACTACACGGCAGGCTTTCCTCGTAAGCACAGAACATCTTGAGGCCTGGGTTGAAGCTGAGACGAACCGGTCGCCCGCTGGCGATAACTAGCCCTGCCGAATCGATACCGTGGTGAGAAAAACCCCCGCCGAGGTCTTCGGGGGGGTCCTTGGCCCACGCCAGGGCGCCCCTGACGGCCTCTTTGAGGCGCTCGTGACTCCAAACTTTACTAGATGTTTTCTTGTTCCACCAGGCTACGTCTTCAGCGTGACTGAGCGCGCCAGTGTATTCATGCGCCTCGTCGACTGATCGAATCAGGACACCCGTGTTGGCGATCTCGGAAGACCCGATCTTGCACTCAACACTCCCCCTTCCATCGGTGATGAATTGGTATCCCAGAACAATGAACCCGCTGCCATTGGTGTCATGCGAAAAGGATTCTGCGTACATCGTTTACTCCGCGGCTTCGGGGTTGGCGTAAGGCTGGGCGACGATGGCTGTGAGGCGGGGGTAGGGGAAGGCGCTTCCCTCGTCAAAGCACCGCATCGGCATCATGAGCGCGGCGCAGCTCTCGTCGCTCATCAGTCCGCTTCTTTCGTCAGGAAAGCTGTTGACCGATGAGACCATGATCGGGGACGCGGCGTTGCCGGAATGGTCCCACTTCACCGACGTGATTCCGAGCCTTCGGAACCCACGGAAGGCCCGTTCGCCGTAGACGGGGTTCATGAGAATGTCCTCGGTTGGGTCCCGTTCGATACTCGGCCATACCCGGTGGATGGCGATGGGGTCTTCTTTGCGAGGCGCACCTTTGAGGAGCACGGACTTGTCGCGGTGTCCGCCGCGCAGTGTGATAGTCCCGTCTTTCGTCACGCGAATAGCGGACACTGACACGATCCCGTTCTTCCTCCTGGCTCGCTTGGCAGCCGTGGTCAGCTTCCCAATCTTGGCCACGAAAGCGACGGCCGTGTCGGTTCGCAGGTCGACTCGCTCCACGGACCCCTCATTGAGCCACGGAACGTCGTCGCCGTAGGACTCGCGTCGTTCGTAGACACCCACGGTGTACCCGTCGGTGGCCTCCACTACGATGCGTTGGCCGTCCGTATCGTGGATAGCGTAGATGGACACGCCGTAGATGGTCGGCCGTGTATCGTCTCGGCTCGCGAACGGGGTAACGAACGTGAGGGCTCGCCACAAGGTCTCAGTCTGGACATTCATCGGCGTACCTTTGCGTTGGGGTATTTGGCGAGCACCTTGGTGCGGGCGTCGTCGCGGGTGGCGGCGCGAAGCATCGCGTCAATCTCTCCGTCTTCGCTTGCGTACCAGTAGAGAGGCTCCCCGTGACCGAAGTATGTCCCATTGGGGTCATAGCCCCCGTTGTCCAAGCGGACCTTGCGGAGGCATAGGCGCCCCGCGAAGGAACAATCAGCGTCGTGGACCGAGGGGCGGCCCATGGCGGCTCCGCGGCCCGGATCGCCGCACCATCCACGGGGATCGTTCGATTTGTAATCAGGCATCGGCGCCCTCGATTCTCAGTGCCTCAAGGCGCCGCGTCTCGTCGAGCGTCTCCCCGAGCCCGTTGGTATTGAAATAGCCCTGGGCGCGCTCCTGCGCGGACCAGGACACAACGCAGTCCGTGCTCTCGGAGCAGTGGATGGCGTGGGCGAGTTCCCTCGCCGCCTTGTCCTCGACACCCGGGTAGCTCCCCGTGGGGCGAAGCGTCCTCAAATCTGCTTTTCGACCTTCCATCTCACCTCTCCTTTATCGGTTGCGTGACGCCTTGAGATTGCGTCCGAACAGTTGCAGGCTCAGGAGCCCGCCTACCGCACTCGTGAGTTGAGTGGCCGTGGCCCCCGCCTCTACAGCGTCGTCAATCGCTTCCTGAAGCGGCTCCAGGTTGGCCCACCACGCGGTACCGTCGTCGGCCATCTGCTCGCGGTCGGCGAAGACACGGCGTACACGGGAGAGTGCGATCGTGGTTTGTTTGTTGGCCATTGTTCGTTCCTTGACGCGGTGAGGTGTGTGTGGAGGGTGCCCGTGGATTCGAACCACGATCAGGATGGTAGATGCCAAAAGGAACCACCCCTAACCCACAACGCGCTACCTAGAGAGACCGGGGTCGAGACCGGGTTGTGGCAGCAGCGCGCTGAGCACCCATGAGCCGGACGCGGACCGAAGCCCGCGCCCGGGGAGATCAGGCGGTACGGCGGCGAAGGTAGCGCGACGCGGCTTCCTCCATGTCGATGCGGCGGTCCACATCTTTGCCCTGGGCCACGTGCGTGATGCCGTTCAGGACATCGTATGCGGACACGTCGCCAATACCCTCGACGGCGTTCGTCCACTCGGACGTGTCGGTCGGGAGGGCCACCTGGCGCTCAGCCATGACGTCACGAGCGACGTCGCGGCTTTCGCCCATGCTCAGGCCGAAGGCGCGGAGACCATCGAACTCGCCGAGCACGTCGTCGATGAGCCGGTCCACGCTGACCTGCATTTTCTCAGCGAGCCCGTTGCCAGCAGCGAGGGCCGCGGGGACGGCGTCCTGAAACGCCTCGACGAGACGAGCGGGGTCGCCGACGTGGCGCAGACGGGTCGCCGTGTCGCGGTCCGCTGAGCGCATTCCGTTCAGGCACACGAGGCGGTAGGTCATCGGCGTGACGCTCACTGACCGATTGCCAATCTCGCCGTTCAGGAGGTCCAAGCCCACCTCGACCACATCGCCGATCTTCGTCGGGTTTTGAATGACCATGCCGTGCTCGGGGAACGTCATCCGAATCGAGCACGTACGCCCCACCGCAATACTTCGGACGCGCACATCGCCGAGCATCCCATGGGCGACGAGCGCTTTTTCGAGCGTTTCGAGGACCATCCCGTTGTCGAGGACGGCGTATCCGCGGTCGCCTTGGGAAAGGAGGGCACGTGCCTCGCCGTTAGCGAGGCGCACGAGGTTCCCCGCGTTGTCGTCGCCGTTCTGCATGGCGTAATTGATGCACGCGATCTGGAGCTTGGCCGGGAGAGCCCGGATGTACTTAGCGGGTGCCCCGAGGCGGCTGCAAAGCTGGCCGAAGGCGTGTGCGCGGAGCGGAATGAGCCGGTTTTCTCGACCCGGTATTTTGGCTGTCGCGAGGGAGGCGACTCCGTCCGGGCGTGGCCCGAAGGCGTAGCTCTTGAGCGACGAAATCCCGAAGTCTTCGCGCTCCCCGTCCTCTTTCGCCGCCTGCATGATGAGGTCGGCCGCCTCGATGAACCCGAGGCCCTCGGCCCCGAAATCGGTCCAGCGCTCAGGCTGGTTTCCGAGTACCTTCATGGGCTCGGAGAGATCCCACGACGTCTGGGCGACCGTGGGGTTTAGGTCAATCACGTTGCTTTCCATCTCGACTCTCTCTTTCTCTAACCGCTGTCCGCGGTCTTGACTGTGTATATCAGGTGCGTCGAAGGTACGTCAAGGGGTTTCGTCGTCGTCGCCGAAGATTTCGCCGAAAGCTACCCTGTAGCTGTTGTCGAACATCCCCAGCCCCTCGCTGCGCCTGGCGTATCGGTCTGCGAATCTAAGCGCCTCGCCCTGCACGAACTCGCTCGCGTTGGTCTCAGCGAGAGACGTAAGGACGATCTGATCGACCCGCACCTTCTGCACCTGGACTACGATCTCCGCGTCTAGCTCCGCATGTAGAGCGGCCAGTCGCTGGTCGTACCGACACGCGTCCTCCGCTCGCCTCCGGGCGGCAGCGCCCACTTGTTCCGCGAAGAACATAATGCTCTGGTGCTCCGCTTCCTGAATGACCTTCAGGTCGGCTGCGGCTTTGGTCGCGACGAGCGCCTGCATGAGGGCGGGTATCCAGGCCTCGACCCGCTTGACGCCGTCCTCTTCCGAGATGATCTCGCTGGGCTTCGCCGCCTTGAAACTCCACGTGAACGCGGCTTTGTCCGCGGAGTACAGGTTGTGTACTTCGGGTCGGGGCTTCATGGTCTCACCCGCGCGATAGGGGCTCACGCCGTCAGGTAGCTCGCGAACGAACACCTCGACGTTGCGGGAGTATTGCCGGCCCTTGCGGTTGTCTGTGCGCGTGGCGGTGATGTTGTATGGGTACGTCATTGGACCGGCCCCTGAAGCACGCGGCGGATGGCCTTGGCGCCCTCCCAGTGCTCGGATTCGAGGTCGAGGGTGGCGAGGATCGGGACCAGATCTTCCTCCTGCTCCGCGGGGGTGTACCCGGCGTCAATGTCGGCCTTAGCCACAATTGCGGCGCGCTTCGTTGCCACGCGGCGACACGCGTTGTCGTCGCCCTCTGACAGGAGGTAGGGTCCCGTAGCCGGCGTCCCTTTGAGCCCCCGTGCGACTTCGTCGTATGCCGATTCGAACTCGGTCCCCATGTCGCACGCGAGAGTGATGAGGAAATCAGCATTCGCCTCTCGCCGTGCCTTCAGTTCTTCTTCCACGCGATCGTACGTGAGACAGAAATCGAGGGCCGCGAAAAGGTCGCGTACCGTGGTCTCGGCATCGTATTCGCTGACGATACGACACCTACCGTCGCTCGCCGAGTGCAGATGGAAGTCCACCGACGGGTGACCCGGTATGTCGAGTCGGGATACGGTCACGAGGACCAGCCCGGTTGCTGTCTCGGTTACGCTTGTGATTGCCTTCATGGCTACGCTGCCCTTCCTGCGCACACCGGACCGATGCCGCTCTTAATACTCTCAGGGACTGTCAACTTGCGTCCGCAAGCCCCACACCGGCCCTCGTGCCAGAACTCGGTTTGCTCCATGACAGCGTCCAGGTGACGCCCCCCGCGGAGTACGCGGGGCAGGAGCCATGCCACCGTCCGGGCACTCGGCGCGCTCTCGCCGATGTCGCTCTTTCGGCTATGCGTCCAACCCGCGGCGTAGGTCCGCCCACGCCAGTCGCGGTCGGCCGTCCGGAACGTCCCGAGCCAGGTGTAGTCGGCCGTGTTCTCGGGGCCGGTCAGGACCCGCACGTAGATGCGAGCGTCTCCCGCATCGGAGTGTCGCGGGCGGCTCAGGCGGAAGGTGAGCCGAGACCCGGTTCGGAGGCTCCGGGCGGTGAACGTTCCGTGGCCGCCGAGGATGTAGCGGCGCACCGTCTCGGGGTCGCGCATCTCTCCGCGGAGCGCCCCCGTGTATTCGGCGATAGGCGCCGGTTCCCTGGGCGCCTCGGGCGCCTCCACTGGCAGGCCGAAGGCGGCCAGCACATCGTCGTCAATCAGGTCCATGGTCTCTCCTCATCGGGGTGGCCGCGGCGTGTCGCGACTCTGGGTCTTGAGGGTACGTCGAAGGTACCGTGGGCGTCAAGGGGTTTCTTTGGGGTCCTCGGAATCTGCGTCCGCGATCACGACCGAGAAACGCTCGTGGTCGAGATTTATCTCGGCGCCGGTCATTACCCGAATGGCCTGGCCGCCGCCCATGGGACCCATCTCGCGCTCTACCTTGCCGGTGTTGTCCTCTACGATGCGCACGAGATATTGCTTGTCGCTCATAGCTCTTCCACGGTGATAGCTTCGCCGCCCTCGACGGCCTTGGGGTCCAGCGTCAGGCCATCCATGACGTGCCCCTGTTCGATAGCGAATTCGATGCCGTCCAGCAGCGCGCTTGGGTCATGGTCGCCACCGACGAGGATGGTGATTTTGTAGGTCGCCGTTCTCGGGTGTTCGTCGTCGCAATCGAACACCCCGCACGTACCGCACGCGGAGAGCCCGAGGTCGGCGGCTTGTGCCGTAAGCCGGTGGATGGCGTGGTCGGCGTGTCTGGAGCCCGATGGCGTGTCACGCGTGAGGTTTAGCAGCGCGGCCAGCTGGTCTCTGGTGAGTGTGTTTGTCATGTCGTTTCCTCTCACCCCAAAACCCCGCCGGGCCAAGGCCGGGCGGGGTAGGGGTCGTATCTTCACGGTCTCACGATGGCACCCACGCGCCCGGACGCTGCCGGACGTACTTGACCTTGGCGCACCGGGAGCACTTGTATTCGAGGACGATGTGCCCGCGCATGACGGTGGTACAAACGGCCTGCACCCACACGTGCTTTTTGCATCTCATGATTCGTACCCCATGATTTCGTCGAGCCCGTCGCCTAGTTCTCGGGTGACTTCCGCGAAGCGCCCGAGCGCCTTTCGCACGTCGGTGAGAGCCTCTTTGTATCGCTTCGCTTTCGCGAGGTCGGCGCCCTTCAGGTAGGGCTCCCCGTCGCCAAAGAGCCCCCGTCGACACCCGTCCCCGCTGATGCGGTAGTAGAGGAGCCCATCGATGGTAGTGAGGCGATCACGCGCCTCGCCAAGGATGACGCTGGGCCCGAATTTGAAGTGACTCACGACGCGTCTCCGTTCATGTTGACGCCAAGGGCCGTGAGCAGTTCTTTTCGCGCCCGAGGCGCCATCTTGTGATCGCTGTCGAGTACGGACGAGATTACCGAGGCCAGCGTCCTCACGACCCCGATCGCCGTGTCGGGCTCATCGCGGACCTTCCTAGCCATGACCAGCACCGCCGCCCTGGCGGCTACCGACTCGGCTTCGCGGGCTTCGGCCAGTAGCGTGGTCAACCCAGGAAGGCCGAGGTTTTCGAGGTCAAGGGCGTTGGTCATATCGATGGCGCTGTACATCCCGGACGCGTACCGCTGAACCTGCCCTTGGGCGAACGAGCCCCTACCGCTCTGGTCGATTTCGATAAGGCGGTATGTCGCCCCGTAGCGATCCTCCACGCCGGTCAGCAGGGTCCTAGTGACCCCGTAGTCATAGTCCACCGGGGCCATCGTCAGCATGTGTCGCACGTTTCCCATTCGCTACCTCCTGGCCGCGGTGTGTCGCGGCTCCTACCTCGAAAGCCCCGTCCTCCGAAGAGAACGGGGCGGGGCGCGGGGCGCGGGGCGCCTAGAACCCCATGAAGCCGTCGAGGTCGGCGCCTAGCTCGGTGAGGGTCTTCGCGTGCTCGTCCAGCGCCTTGCAGACGGCCAGCAGGGCCCGCCGGTAGGCGATGGCCTTCCGGCGGTCGTCGCCCTGGAGGAAGGGGCCCTCCTCGCCGAACAGGCCTCGCCGGCACCCCTGACCGGAGATCCGGTAGCTGAGCATACCGTCGAGGCTGGCTAGCTCCTCGCGGGCTCTCGCCAGCGCCCCGGCCCCGCCCCGCTCGAATAACCTTACCATCCGAAATACGCCGCTTCAGCGCGGGCCTCGGCTTCACAGTCTGCGTCCACCGACCAGCGCGCCTCGATAGCGTCCCGCTCGCCCTCGGTCAGTTTCTCATGAAGCGGGGTCAACATGGACCCGCGCCCGGAGCACACCGGACAGCGCGTCATGGGCGCGATATCGTCCCCACGCTCGCACGCGGTCTCGTAGTCGAGGAAGGACCCCTCGCCGTGGCAGTTGTCGCAAATTGCCCATTCGACCGGAACCGAGATTTCCACCTCTTCGCCGTCCTCGTCGAGCCCTCGCTCAATTATCGTCCTCATAGCCACCTCCATGACCGCGGTGTGTCGCGGCTCTACACTGAGAGTATGTCGATGGTACCCGCGGCGTCAAGTCGCCGCCGGAACCGCCGGGCCAGGCCTTCGCGCTGCGCGAAGCCCTCGCCGGGCGGGGTAGACCCCTGGCCTACCTCATCGGAGCTACCTGCGCCCTCGACCCTCCGGAGAGGACCAAGGACGCACGGAGCCATATCCCCGACATGTCGGGGGGTCCGTAGCAAGGTCACGATTGCCCGCGGGCCGTACGCGACCGCTGAAAAGTGAATTCCGTAGCTTGAGTGACACGTTGCGGCCATCATCCCCCGTCCCCCCTCCTCGCGCGAGTGTTAGGGTGTCGTCCCTAGGGGGACAGGTTGATGGATATGGTACCGCGCGGCGGTCTATCCCAAGCAGCAGGCTTTCCAGCTGCCCTATGACCCCCGGAGGCTCGTGTGTGAACCGCCGGGGACGCCTAAGGCTCCCATAGGTCCCTGGAGATGTCAACGGATATCTACACGTATTTAGAAGGACCGCGCACCCGCCCGCGTCGCACATCCCGTGCCACTGCGAAAGTCTAATGATTTCCAGCAGGCCCGTAAAGGCCCCTGGCAGGCCCCCTAAGGCTATCCCGGGATCCCCCGACTACCCACCCGTCCGACATTGACGGGGCTTAGAGCGCCGCACAGGCCCGGGAAACGCGCGATATGTGACCATACAATATGCCAAAACAGCGTAGATAAACCCAATGGTTATCTCTATGTGTGCATACGTGGTACACTGTAGCACATACACGCAGGCATATCCACGTATGGGGACAGTGTGTGCGGATATGCGAGCACCTGCCCCGCGTATCCGAGCGCCTACCTGCCGCGTATCCGCGTACGGGGCGCGTTGCCTGCCGTATCCGAGCGATTGCTACGCCCGTGTGAGCGCTTGCAGCGCGGATATGCCGTGTTCCCGTGCCAGGTCGGTCAGATCGGCACTCGGCCTGAGCGCTACCGGTCCGGCCAGCGAGCGACTAGCGAGCGCCCCGCGCCGCCCTGGAGCGACCCTCGCGCCGTTTCGGGCCGGTCTCCCATGTTCCACGTGCCATCTGGGCCGGTCTCGGCGGCCTCCGGCCGGCGGCCGGGGCTCCGGAGATCTGATCCTGGGGCCCCAAGAAATGACAGATCTCCAACAGTTCGGGCCTATATCGGGGTTGAAAAGCGCCTTGGTTTGGGCGGTTTGAAAAAACGGGAATAGGAGGTCTGTTTTCTGATAACTAACAAAAAGCAATAGGGCATTGACGGGTCATGGGGCCCCATGTAGCGTTCGCGGCATGGGTGGAATCCTGGCGGGCGACTCGATCGAGTCCGGTGATACAGCTGAGCGCGGCGAGACCTCGGAGCGTGCCAAGCAGCGCCCCATGGAGCGCCGAACGGCCGACTACGCGGAGACGGGGGCGCTCAACGTGGGCGTGGGGTCCGATGGGCTTCCCGTCATCGGAGGAGACCTACCCGCGGAGCCCGAAGGGGGGTGGAGCGAGGCCAATCTCGTCTGCGCTGAGTCTCCTGGGCGTCCACGATGCAACAATTTCATCGCGATTCTCACCCCAGCCGACGGCATGGCCCGCGGGTTCGGCGAGATGCGCCAGATCCGTCGCTTCTGCACGAAACTGGCCACCTCGACTGAGCTGTTCGAGATCGACGGCAACATCTACGCCTGCGGTGCCAGGTCGCCTCGGGATCCGAAGAGCGACGAGATCCTTAGGGATTTCGAGGATCGCCAGAAGGACATGACCAACGAAGCGGCTGAGAAGGCCGGAGAACTCGAATTCTAGGAGAAGCGATGCCCAAGCGAAGTGAACAGGTTTCCATGGACGAGATGGTCATCGAGCTACCGCCTTTGATGCAGCGGTTCGTCGAGCAGCTGAAGGGCGACCGGAAGCATCTGATGAAGGACAAGGCCTTCGAGGACCCGAAGCAACTCCGGGTCTTCGTCGGGACCTATGTCTACCCCCGGATGATCAATCTCTTCGAGATGCTGGCAGCCGCCACGATGGATACTTACGGCCTCGCCGTATCCAACACGAGCCAAGTTCAACGACTCCATGCGTTCACGGTCGATGAGCTACAGCGAGTGGGCTCGGACATCGACGGCGAAGTCCCGCTACCCGGCGTAAGCACCGACGTCATGGACGACTTCCAGCAGTCGTTCTACGCCCTCGGGGTAGTTCTCCGGGAGAAACTCCCGGACGACAAGGCTGTCGATGATGCGTTCAATAAGTGTGCTGGATTCATCGGAGAGATGACCGCCGAACTCATGGGTGATGAGTACGTCTCGCCCTCGAACGACGCCGAAGAAGACAGCGATGAGGGCGATGACGATGGCGAAAGTCGAAGCAAGACCGAGGAAGGGGATGCCGAGGTCGACGACAGTGACAATTCGTCCAAGGAACCGTCCGCAGAGGGCGATGATCCTACCGCGGCTGAGGGGGAGTGATGGAGGTCAGTAACCCCGTTCTCAGTGAGATCGACGCCATCGTTGCGAAGGCGCAGATGTCGAGCGAAGAAGTGATCGATGTCGAGCCCGAAGTCAGCGAGCCGACCGATGAGAACCCAGAGGGCGATGTCGTTGCGACGACGAAGCGCCGTACGCCTCGCAAGAAGCCCGCAAAGAAGACCGAAGCCAAGCCCCCGGCGGAGCAGACCATGGACCAACTGAACGTGGACGACCTCCTTCCTGAAAAACTCCCGAAGGCCGCGGAGAGCGTCAAGACCCTGGACTCGATGTACGCAAAGTACGGCGTCGGAGATTCGCCGGACTTCAAGGTGCAGCTGTGGCGTACGTGGCCGAAGATGGCGCCCGGTGGGAAGAAGTTCGATGGCTTCTACGACACCTGGGAGATCCCCATTCAGATGGAGCAGATCCAGGCCGAGTACGGCGGCGGATCGTACCGAGTGACCGTCGTCGGCCCGCACCCGAACCGACCGAACCTGACCAAGCACTACGACTCCGTATCGATTCAACTCGCAGGTGATCCAAAATGGGCACGCGTCCCTCGTGCGCTTCAGGGATCGGAGCCAAGCAAGTCCGACAACGATGACGCTTCGATGGGGCGAATGCAGATGCCAGTCGCAACCGAGAACCCGAAACTCGCCGAAGCCGCGCTCAACATCCTCAGCAAGACCGCCGAGTCGGAGCGCGAGGAGCGTCGTCGTTCTGAGGACCGAATTCGTGAGGAACGTGTTCGGGCGAGAGACAATGTGCAGCCCATCATAGAGACAGAACGCCGTCACCACGACACGTTGCTCACGATGGAAAGGCGTCGTGCAGAAGAACGCGAGGCTGCCGCCGAAGAGCGACACACCGAAGCCCGTTCTCGGTTCGAAAACGAAAGGCGCCGCATGGAGTCTGAGACTCACAATCGCCCGACGATGGCACAGGAGCTGTCGGCTCTCGCGAGCAGCGGACTACTCAACCGGGACGACAGTACCTCGAAGGAGATGTTCACTCAGATCCTCGAAAAGCATCGCTCGGAGATGGATGCGGTCATCGCGAGGCAGACTCAGTTTGTCGAGTCGATTCGGTCAGGGCACCTGACTGAGCTTCAGGCAATCCGGGATGCCAACCAACGCGAACTCTCCGCCGAACGAGAAGCCTCGCGGTCTCGCGAAGCGCGTATCGAGGAGCGCCTTACGGCCGAGCGCGAGGAGCGCCGCCGTGACCAGGACCGGTTCCGTGAACAGATCGAGGAACGCGACAAGCAGTGGCGTGATCGCATGGATTCCTCAAAGGCGGTGCTGGAGTCTTCGTGGGAGTCACGTCACCAGTCGCTCGTCGCAACGTATGAGCAGCGCGTGCTGTGGCTTCAACAGGAGACCGATAGGCTCAAGAGCGATCTCGGCGAAGCGAAGCTGAAGCAAGAAGAGCGCACCGACATCACCACGCAGCTGCTCAAGATGCGTGAGATGAACGATCTCATCAAAGGCTTCAGTCCGACGCCGGCAGCGCCGGCAGCACCGTCGGGAGGGATCGGTCTCATGGGTGACGGAGAAGGCTGGAAGAACGCGCTCGCAGAGGGTGTTGGCGAACGACTCCCTCAGATCGCTCAGGCCATTTTCGGCGGTGCCGCGGCCCAGCAGGGACAACCCCCCGCTCAGGCTCAGCAGCAACTCGCAGAGGGCCAGGTGCTCTCGCATGACCCCTCGACAGGGCAGCCGTTCCCGCACGGACCGATGGTCGTTGTCCGTGACCCGAACAGCGGTCAGCTAGCGATGTCACCGAAGGCCGCAATCGACGCTCATCAGCAGGCAGCGGCTCAGCAAGGGGGTCAGCTGCTCCCGGGCGCTCGCCCGCAGCGGAGGCGACAGCCCGAGAAGAAGAAACCTTCGGCGGTCCACGACTTCTCCAAGGGCCTCCCGAAGCAGATTCCGCCGTGGGAGCACGAGTCTGAGGACGAGGGTGACAACGAGCCACCGAGGCAGCCTCGAATGACTACCCAGGCGAGAAGTCAGCTGGCTGAGCCGGAGAGCGCCGAGCCTATAGAGCTGAGCGCTCAGGAGCGGCAGGGGATCAAGATGGTCGCCAAGATCGTTCACGAGGCGGTCATGCAAGCCGAAGAGCCGAGCGAGTTCGTCGACAAGCTCCTGGGTGGATACGACCCCGCTGTGCTCAAGTCCATCATCGGGAGCTACACAACCGAGCAGATCGCCAGAGGAGTGAGCCAGGTCGAGCCGAGCAGCGCTGGCGCCACTCCCGCGGGACAGGAATTCATCAGGTCTGCGTTCAACCGACTCAGGCAGGCGCTGGCGTAACAGGTGTCTGACACCGCCTCTTCGTCAAAGTGGTAGGCTGGCCCCGTGAAGGCCCTCGGCAACTACCGCTTCGCCACCCGGCATGAGCGTAGGCCCGGCACCCTAGTGGGGTACCGCGGCCAACGCGCCATGGTGAGGTTCCACAACGGGGACACGTTTGCGATACCCTCGGAGCCCCTTAAGGCCATTGGGGTGGCGTCGGGGGAGCTTTTCATGCTCGTCATCATCAGGCGGGGCAAGAAAATCGTGGACATACGGGTTGAGCAGTTTGCAGACCCGCGCCCGGCCCGGCAGAAAGCAATGACCCCGAAGATCATGGCGAAGACGAATGGCCGTATGATCACCCGGAAATAGCGCCCAAACGCTTGCCTTCGGCGGATTTGGCGTGCGACACTGCACGCGGGCGTCAGGAGCAACGGAAACATCCGAAATGCTCCGTCAATCTACATACAACCCTCATTACAACAACGCAGTCGGGACGACCGAGCCATATCGTGGCACGGACCACACCGTTGCGCGTATGATTCAGGTTGCGAAGGGCGAGCGCGGCGAGAGGTCGCTCAAGGTGCGTCGTCACACCGAGCAGATCATCAGCCACCTGCGGCCGAAGGACTACTGCTCAGAGATCATCGCCATCTGCAAGTGGTGGGGCAACGCCGGGCGCTACACGCGAGACCCGCTCCACATCGAGATGGTGCGTGATCCCGAGCGTCTCGTGGACGATGCCCTCATGGGGAAGCTCAACATCGACTGCGACGATTACGCGGTCGCCATCGGAACCGGCTGTCTTTGCATCGGCGCTCCGATCCAGTTTGTGACGGTTGGGTTCGCTCCTCGCGTGCAAGGTCAGCCGAAGTCGCACTCGCACGTCTTCGTTCGGGCTCAAGACCCACGCACCAAAAAGTGGTGGGTGCTCGACCCTGTCGCCGGCCGCAAGACCGCAAACATGCTCAAGCGCGTGAAGCAATACACAATCTTCGAGGTGGACTGAGATGAACGACTACTACAAGGGCGACGGAATCTTCGGTTCGAAGCCCCCGTCGAATCTCCGGTTCATGTCTCCGATGATGGGGCTCGGCGTTATGGATGCCGGAGCGGGTCGTCTGTCGTTTTGGGAGGGCGCATCTACCGGGCAGAAGATTCTGTACACCGCTGGTCTCGCGTCAGTCCCCGCACTCGGATATCACGGGTTCAAGCGCAATGACTCGGTGGGGTGGGCGCTTGTGTGGGGGGTATTTGGAAGCATGGTGTGGCCGATTACGGTGCCCGTTGCTCTTGCGCAGGGGTTTGGCAAGAAGCCGCGCGTGAGGAAAAACCGTCGTCGTCGCTCTAGCCGAACCGCGGTGTCGCGTCGTCGTCGCACGAGCCGCCCACGTCGCCGTAGGACCAGTCGGGCTCGTTGATGACGAGTGACCCCACAGCACCCCGGACCCTCGTAGACGGGGTACGGGCACCTCTGGTGCCGATGCCTGCTGCGCAAAGATTCGGGGACAGAGCCACCGACTACGTGCAGCTCGCGGGGTCAGTCGTGTCGCCCATTACTGGTTTCATATATGCGTGGGAGGGCCCAAGATCCCTGCCGCTGCATGCGGCAGGGATAGCAGCAGGTGCCGTTGGCGGAACGGCCGCTGCGTATCACGGGTACAAGCGGCACCGAGGCTCTAAACTGGCAGCGCTGTTGTGGTTTCCGTTGGGTATGTGGTTTTGGCCGATCACAATCCCCGTTGCTTTCGCACAAGATTTTGGAAGAACCAAGATCAAGAAGAATCGTCGCACGAGCAAGCGTCGTCGAACGAGCAGGAGCCGAGCAAGATGAGCTACAAGAACCCGAATGCGAAAGCGTCGTCGATCAGCGTCGGCTCACGAGCGCGTCACGATCCGTTGATGGCGTTCACGTCAGTGATGGCGTCGAAGCTCATGCTGCTCACGACCAAGCAGCCGAAGGCGAAGCGGTTGGGTTGGATCCGAAACGAGATGAACAAAACGAATCTCGGCTTCGGTGACGACATGGTCACGAAGTACCGCGAACTCTCCCGCCGCGGTGTTGGGCAAAATCAGGCGCTGTTCGATGCGATTCGGTCCACGATCGCGAATCGAGTGGCTACCTACGTCGACAAGCATACCGAGAAGCATTCGGTCGCTGGTCTTGGGGACACCGCGAGCGACGTCCGGCTTGCGATGTGTACCGGGTTTGGGATCGGAGCTGGAGCCGGCGGAACTGTTGGCGCAGCCATTGGTGACCCAGCGATGTCCACCGCAATCACCGCGTCGATGCAGGCGGGGGCGAACATCCAGGGCTGTGGTCAAGAGCAGCTCGATGCCCAAGTTGCGCTTGCTGAAGCAAACGCACGCACGGCTGAGGCAAACGCAAGCATGGGTCCAGTCGAAGGTGCGGACAACACCATGATGTACGTCGCCGCGGGCGGCGGCATCATCGTCCTCGGTCTATTGGGCGTTCTCATCCTGAAGAAGTGACGTGAGCTACGCGGGTGCATCTGGGTCGTCGAGGGCCATCTCTGTTGGCAAGGACGCCGGCAAGGACGTCATCCTTGCGCGTGCGAGCTACGAGGCTGCGTGCATTCTTCGCGACGCCATGAAGCTTCCTCGCGAGAGCCGAGAAGCGCTCGTGCATCGCAGGCTGCGTAAGTACGCGCCGAATGCAGCGGCGGTGTTCGCGAAGGAGCGGGCACGGTTCGAAACCGAGGGTCGTGGAAGAAACCAGGCCACGTATGACGCGATGCGATGGATCATCTCGAAGAGCATCGCGCTGCGTGGCGTCGAGGCGATTCAAGCGGCTGTAGCTCGCGCCGTTGACGCCGATCGCGCCGGGCTTGGCGACGATGCGCGCGACATCGGATGCGGGATTATTGGCGGAGTCACTGCCGTCGGAGGCGCCATCCTTGGCATCTACACGGGTGGAGCGGGCTCGGTCGCCGTCGGAGCGGGCGGGCAAATCGGAGCACAGGCGCTCGACTGCAATTACAAGCAGCGAGAGGCCGCGGAGCGGATTGCTGGCATTCAAGCCGCGTCCGCGCAACGGATTGCGTCAGAGGCCGCACGGCAAGCAGAAGCCGAGGCTCAGACAGCGGGCGTTATGGCGTCAGAGCGAACGAAGCAAATCAGAACCGTGGCGGTGATTGGCGCAGCCACTGTGGGTCTACTTGGCCTCGGATACATGATCATGAGCGCGTAACTGGGCGTTGGGAAAAACCATGGACTACAGCGACATCGACAGCGACGGGGAGCTTTCAATCCCCACGATTCGGGGCTCTGCGAACCTCGACATGCAGGACTACCAGGACGTGTGGGGTCAGTCCGACTTTTTGGATGACGGCCTGCAAGAAGACGTTCCATCGACACCAGGGCGCAACCCCGGAGCGGCCTCTGCTACCGACATCGACGGCACAGACGACTTCGACATGCTCTCGGTACCCGGCGGTATGGATGCCACGGGAATGAAGCAGACCACGTACGGAGCCCACCCGTGGGGTCCCGGAAGCAACACCGGGTACCGTCCGTACTCGCAGCAGCGGACCGACATGTCCCTTCGCGCCCTTGGTGACGAGGGAAGCGTCAAGAACCAACCGGAGCCAGAGCGAATGGAATACGACGAGATGGCAATGGAGCCCGAGGTCATCAATGCGGTCGAGGTTGCGGAGCCCGTGTCGTGGCAAGACGAGTGGAAGGGTGAGCAGAACCAGCAGCCCTCCAATGCCGACGTGGACCCGATGACACTCTACGATCGTACCAGCTACGAACGCCCCGGCTCCTCGCAGTCGGTCATCGGAAACGGCATCTTCGACATGGAGGAAGGTGTCACGTGGCGCCCCCGAGACGGATCGTTCGCGAACGACTATGCGCTGCCGCAGTACCTGGCAGAAGAGGACGAACTCGGTGTCCAGCAGTCGGAGATGTGGGACAGCACCGCCGAAGAGTGGCGCGTCACGCAGCCGTCTGCCAGCGGCGTGGCCCTCGCTCGCCAAGTGAGTCACATGAAGCCCGCGCCGGGTATCGAGATGCGTCCGGAAGAGACCGGGCCTCGTTCCCATGTCGAAGCGTTCGGGCGTCGCATGGCGAAGAGTCTGACCGACGGAGCGATGCGTCGTCATACGCACGCGCGCAGCGGTTTTCTGGACAGCGCCATGAATGCCCTCGGACCGGGCACCGCCAGCCGATGCCGCGCTGCCGCTTCTCGGCTCATGAGACATGGGTACCAGCCGCATCTCGCGCTCGAAGACGCGATGGCTCACTGCATCATGCACGCCGCGGTGAAAGACCTGACCCAGAAGAACAAGCGGAATAGCTCGCAGCTTCCCCGTCTCGACCGGATGGCGTCGAAGTGCCCGCAGAACGCACAGGACATGCGCGCTGCGGCCATGAAACACATCATGCCGCTGACCGCGAATCCGACCAACCTCCGACAAGACCTCGGTGCGCTCTACGACTCCCCCGCCGCGCGTGGCATGGGCGTGGTCGCCGAGGGCGAGAACGGCGGCACAACACCTCCCCCTGTCAATGGGGGCAGTGCGTTCACGGCCAAGAACATGGCCATCGCCGGAGGGCTCGGGCTCGGCGCGTACTTCCTTTTCGCGAACCGCAAGGCCATCGCGAAGAACGTCAAGAAGAACGTCAAGAAGTGGAGCAAGTAAGATGGACGGCGCAGAACAGTACGTGACGCCCGAGGCGAACTACGCGGCTCAGATGGATTCTGCTAGCGGTGTTCGGGGAACCGATCCAGGCATGGCCCCCTACCCGTTGTACGGAATCCCGGGCATGGGTGAGACCCAGACCGACCAGATTCCGTTTTGGAAGAAGCCGCTGTACAGCTACCCGGCTGGCATCGCGCTTGGGTTCGGTTTGGGGTGGGCGTTCTTCGGGTGGTTCAAGCCCAAGTACATGAAGAAGAACACCGGGAAACGGAAGAAGAAGACCGCCGCCGAAGGAGAGTGAGTCATGGCCACGAAGAAGAGGCGTACGGGCGCGTCAAAAATGACCAAGGACCAGGCGTTCGCTCTGTTCGAGTCGGCGTATTGGGACTTCCTCAACAGCGGCGGCGCAAAGCAGAAGAACACCGCGAAGGACGCGTACAAACTCGCCCTCAAAACGGGCAACACAAAGGGCCGGCTTTTCGATTGGGCCGGTGAACTCATGGACCGCGCGAGCGGAGAAATGATCGAGTCCGCGGGCATGTGGTTCGAGAAATACTGAAGAGGCTGTCATGAGCTACAAGGGACTTGGATATCAGAAGTGGGGCGTCACAAACCCCTGGGTGTTTGCCAACTATGGCCAGCCTCAGCGTGGTCGTGGATACGTCTCGCCGATGGCCTTCCAGACATCGTCGCCGTACCTCAAGTCGGCGCATCTCGGAACGGATGACATCACCGTCATGCAGGCTGAGATGGCGAAGGCGAACGAAGAAAAGGGTCGCGCCGAGCGCATGGAGAAGATCGCCATCGCGGGCCTGACCATGTCAGCGGTGTCGCTGTTCCTGATCTGGAACCGGACCAAGAAATAGGAGATCGGAATGAGCTACAAGAATAAAATCGGTCCGGGGATCGACATCAGTCACTACGGGGCTCCGTACGCGCAGATGCTCGGTCTTGGCAACAGCGGTGACGGGTTGGGGATGCTGTATAGGTACGGCGCTGGCCTCGGCTGGGCTCCGGGTGCCGGAGAGACCCCTGCGGACGACCCGCGCATCGCGTCCCAGTTCGCGAAGATCAAGGTGAGTTTCAAGGTTCGCAATCTGTCCAGCGGAAAGTCGTTGGACGCGGCGAACGCGATCTACCGCGCCGCTCGCGCAGCGTTTGCCGGGGACACGGTCAAGAAAATCGGAACCAACGGTTGGGCTGGAGATGGCCGCGTCGGGGTCATCGTCACGCTCGCACGGGATACTCGTTACGGCGAGATCCGTGCCAAGGGGAAGGGGATCGAGACGCTGAACCCGATCAAGGCGGTCAGCAACGGCGGGTCGCTTTACGACGCGAGGACGCAGAAGCTCTCAGGATCGCTTGTGACTCCCGCGCAGATCGAAGCGGACCCGGCGGCTCTGACGATTGACACAGGCCCTGAGGCAGAGGAGAGCGTGGACGAGGGGGGCTTTTTCGCCGCGAAGGTCGGGTTTTTCCCCGTGTGGCTCCTGGGTCTTCTGGGAGTCGGACTCACTGGGGGCGCCGTCTATGCGATGACGCGAAAGAAGAAGCCCGCCGCGTCTCCCGTG